>Ga0163159_1001195_pt1 | contig 26039 bp, 27 predicted proteins | sample BioMet9_FD_108702 | JGI IMG/M metagenome (GOLD analysis project Ga0163159, IMG submission 108702) | Microbial communities from bioreactor (seeded with sewage sludge) at Lawrence Berkeley National Lab, California, USA - Biofuel... | ecosystem: Engineered > Bioreactor > Anaerobic > Unclassified ... | reverse complement strand
CTTTGAAACAGTGGCGCTGGCGGCCAAAAGGGCTCTGGTGCGCGAAGACGGAGTCCGCAACCCAGACTCGCAATACGCAGAACTCGAACAGGAAATATTGAAGCGTGTCAACGAACTCGGCATCGGCCCCGGCGGTTACGGCGGCAGGACTACGGCGCTTGACGTCCGTATTGAAAAACTGCCCACTCACATAGCCGGCATGCCGATGGCCGTCAACATCTGCTGCCACGCTCTGCGCCACGCAGCCGGCAAAATCGAGGGGAGGCTCTGCAATGGTTAAGAAAATCGCGACTCCGCTCACCGACGCATGCATAAAAGAGCTGAAAGCTGGAGACATCGTGCTGCTCTCAGGCAAAATACTCGTGGCGCGCGACGCCGCCCATAAACGCCTTGTAGAAGCGATGAAAGCCGGCAAGGCTCCATTTGACGTCAAAGACGCGACCATCTTCTACGCAGGCCCGGCCCCTACGCCGCCCGGTGCCGTGATCGGACCGATCGGACCCACCACCAGTTACCGCATGGACCCCTACACGCCCTACCTGCTCGAACACGGACTCAAAGGCATGATAGGCAAGGGACGCAGATCGCCGGAAGTGCTCGCCTCGATAAAGAAGAACACGGCCGTCTATTTCGGCGCCACCGGCGGCACCTCCGTGCTGCTGGCCAGCTCCGTCGTCTCGGCCGAAAAGGTGGCTTACGAGGACCTGGGACCCGAGACCGTGCTGCGGCTGGAAGTTAAGGACATGCCTCTGGTCGTGCTGGCAGACTGCAGCGGCGGCAACCTCTACGGCGACCTGTAAAGCCGCAGGGACCGGTTTTCAGGGAAATTACGCAAAAGCGGGGGAGAGCCGTCCCCGCTTTTGTTGTATACTTGCACCGTTGATCCCTTATGCGAAAGGAAAAGAAAATTTTGGCGCGTCAACCGTTTATTTGGACCTCTATCAGAATTATGAGATATGTGATGACGCATCTGTCTCACAGAGCCGCCGTGAGGCTCGGCGGCGCGCTTGGCTCCTTCGTGGCCGCTGTATCCGGCAAAAAATTCCGCGAGGCTGCGGACAGATGCGCCCAAACGCTTAACGTTTCGCGCGCAGAGGCTGAGCGCATCGTAAAAGGCTCGTATTGCCACTTCGGCAGGGACGCGGCGGAATTCATCAGGCTGCCTCAGGCCGCCGCCCGCATCGACGATTTCGTCCGCGCAAACGGAGAGGAAAACCTGCGCGCCGCCTATGAGCGCGGCAAAGGCGTCATAATGATCACCGCCCATATCGGCAACTGGGAGTACGCAGCCAGCTGGTGCGCGCGTCACGGGTATCCCATGAACGCGCTCGGCACCGAGCAGCGCGACGACCGGCTCACGCAGCTGATCCTCGATCTGAGACGGGCCGGCGGCTGCAAGGCGCTGGGCAAGGCCACAGACCTGCGCGCGATGGTCGGGGCCCTGAAAAAAGGCGAGATCATCGCCGTGCCGATAGATCAGGACGCAAAGGAACACGGAATGCTTTCGAATTTTCTGGGCCGTCCGGCGAGCACGCCGACAGGCATCGTAAAGCTGGCCGCCAAGCTTGACTGCGCCATCGTGCCTGGTTTCTGCATCAGAAACGCTGACGGGATCACTTTTACCTTCAGCATGCTGCCGGCGCTTGCGGGACGGGACGGCAAAAGGTTCGGCGAAGACGCGCAGGCCGGCCTCGACGACGCCAACGACGCGCTGTCCGCGGCCATCAGAGAGCATCCGGAGCAGTGGATGTGGATGTATCCGCGCTGGGAATCGGTGGAAAGGGGTTTCTTCGGAGATGTTCTGCGGCATTGACCCGGGCAGGTTCAAGATCGGCGTCGCCTTTTCGGAAAACGGCGAGCTGCTGTTCTCCGCGATCGTTCCCAAAACCAGCGAATCCGTGCTCTGCGCCGCCCTCGCGCGCAAAGAGCTGCATCTGCTTGACGAATGGCGCCGTGAGGGTAAGCTTGCGAATCTTGCCGGGCGCTCTATAGAGAAAATTTATATCGGGAACGGAACCTCATCGAAAGATTTTATGAAGGGCGCAAGGGAACTGCCCATCGAGATCGTTGACGAACACGGCACCACGCTGGCAGGAAGAGAGGTTTACTGGGAGCTGCATAAACCGCGCGGCCTCTGGCGGCTGGTGCCTACGTCGCTGAGAATTCCGCCCCGGGATATAGACGACCTGGCTGCGTTCTGCATAATAAAGCGCTGACCGTAAAGGATCCGGTCAGCGCGCTGGGATGCGTTGCATTAGACTGCGCCGGGTTATTTCTTGGCGCTCTTTTTCTCGGCGGTCTTGCCGCTCTTCTGCACCTTGGTAAGAATGTCCTTGTAGCCGTCTGAGCCGTATTCGACAAACTTCTTTACGCGGCTGATGGTGGCTGTGCTGGCTCCCGTGGCCTGGACGATCTGCGGATAAGACATGCCTTTAAGCAGGAGGTTGGCGACCTGCAGCCTCTGTGCAAAGGCTCTTATCTCTGAGAAGGTTGCCACGTCCTCGAGAAAACGGTATGCTTCATCTCTGTCGCTGATAGCTACGATGCAATCGCAAAGCTGATCTGTGAATTCATCTTTCCACTGAAGTGCCATTTAACTCGCCTCCTGTTTAGTATGCTACCTTAACAATCAAAATTAGATAATATTATCTTACGATAAAATCATGAAAAGTCAAGAAAAAGGTAACGGCGGGGCTTCATAAAAAATAAATCAATGGTAAAATAACAAAATCATGGAAGAAAATCCGTCATGACAGACGTAACCGCATGGAGGAAGCAAAATGGCTAAAAACATCACAGCAAAAGAACAGGATTACTCGCAGTGGTATCTGGACGTAATAAAGGCCGCCGAACTCGCAGACTATGCGCCGGTGCGCGGCTGCATGGTGATCCGACCGACGGGTTACGCGCTGTGGGAAATGATCCAGCATAAATTCGACGAAGCTTTCAAGGAGACGGGCCACGTCAACGCCGCGTTCCCTCTTTTTATCCCGCAGTCGTTCCTGGCGAAAGAGGCCGAGCATGTGGAAGGTTTTGCGCCGGAGTGCGCGGTCGTCACCCATGCGGGAGGCGAAGAGCTGGAAGAGCCCCTGATCGTGCGTCCCACGTCGGAGACGGTCATCGGCTATATGTACAGCAAGTGGGTGCAGTCCTGGCGCGATCTGCCGATCCTGATCAACCAGTGGTGCAACGTGGTGCGCTGGGAGAAGCGTCCGCGCCTCTTCCTGCGCACGTCCGAATTCCTCTGGCAGGAAGGGCATACGGCCCACGCGTCCAAGCAGGAAGCAATGGAAGAGGCGCTGCGCATGCTGGAAGTCTACCGCCGCATCATGGTAGACGAGATGGCGCTGCCGGTGATCACAGGCGAAAAGACCGAAGGGGAACGGTTCCCCGGCGCCGACAACACTTATACCTGCGAGACGATGATGAGCGACGCGAAAGCCCTGCAGGCCGGCACCAGCCACTACCTCGGCCAGAACTTCGCGAAGGCCTTCCAGATCCAGTTCCAGAACAAGGACGGCGCGATGGAGTTTGCCTATACCACGAGCTGGGGCGTCTCCACAAGGCTGATCGGCGCTCTCATCATGACTCATTCGGACAACGACGGACTCATCATCCCGCCGCACGTGGCAGCCACCAAGGCGGTCATCGTGCCCATCTGCACGGACGAGGCCAGACTGCACGACGAGCTGGCGCCGAAGGCGGAGGAACTCAGGGCTGAGCTCAACAAGGCTCTGGGCGGCCGCTTCGTGACGATCGACACTCAGTACCATCAGCGTCCCGGCGACAGGTTCTTCTATCACCTGCAGCGCGGCGTGCCTCGGCGTCTCGAGCTGGGCAGCAGGGAGTTCGAAGCCCAGAAGCTACGCGTCGTGCGCAGGGACACAGGCGAGAAGCTCGATGTCGCCTGGACCGAAGCAGCGTCTGCAATTCCCGCTTTGCTTGAGGAGATACAGAAGAATCTGCTCGAAAAGGCGCGCAGTTTCCGCCTCGCCAATACGCACAGCGCCTCCAGCTTCGAGGAATTTAAAGAGCTGCTGGAGAAAGAGGGTGGTTTTATCGAGGTCTACTTTGACGGCAGCAAAGCCGACGAAGCCGCTATCAAGGAAGCTACCGGCACTACGCCGCGCTGCTATCCGCTGGCTGACGAAGGCGACACAGGCAAATGTTTCTATACAGGCAAAGAAGGCGCTCGCAAGGCAATTTTCGCAAAGGCTTATTAACGAACTGAAGGGACGGCGTCAATAATGACAGAGAGAGAATCACTGGGCAGCAGAATAGGTTTTATACTGCTTTCTGCTGGCTGCGCAATCGGACTTGGCAATGTGTGGCGTTTTCCGTACATCACCGGTAAATACGGAGGCGCCGCCTTTGTGCTGATATACATATTCTTCCTCATTGCACTGGGACTGCCCATCATGGTGATGGAGTTCAGCGTTGGCCGCGCCTCGCGCCAGAGCGTCGTTAAATCGTTTGAGGTACTGCAGCCGCAGGGTACGAACTGGAAGCCGGTGGGATGGCTGATGCTGATCGGCAACTACGTACTAATGATGTTCTACACGACAGTCACAGGCTGGATGCTGGCTTATTTCTGGTACAACCTCAACGGCAGTTTGTCAGGGCTCAAGCCGGACCAGGTCGGACAGTTCTTTGGCACTATGCTCTCCAACTGGCAGGTGATGACGTTCTGGCTTGCCATGACCATCATCATCGGCACCGTCATCTGCATAGTAGGTCTGCAAAAAGGCGTGGAACGCGTGACAAAGTGGATGATGGTCGGACTGCTCGGCATCATGCTGATCCTGGCGCTGCGCTCACTAACGCTGCCAGGTTCCAGCAAGGGGCTGGAATTCTATCTGAAGCCGCAGATCAGCAACCTCACCAAAAACGGCCTCTGGACCAGCATCTACGCCGCGCTCGGACAGTCGTTCTTCACGCTCAGCATCGGCATCGGCAGCATGGCCATCTTCGGCAGCTATATCGACCGCAGTCGTTCTTTGGCCGGCGAATCGGTAATGGTCATAATTCTGGACACCTTCGTGGCGCTCACGGCCGGACTCATCATCTTTCCGTCCTGTTTCGCCTATGGCGTTGACGTCGGCGCCGGTCCCGGACTCATCTTCGTCTCGCTGCCCAATATGTTCAACAATATGTCGATGGGCAGGCTGTGGGGCACCTGCTTCTTCGTGTTCATGAGCTTTGCGGCCCTTTCTACGGTGGTGGCGGTCTTTGAGCATATCATCGCCAACTCGATGGACAACTTTGGCTGGACTCGCAAGAAGGCCAGCATCGTCAACATGTTCGCGATCTTTTTCCTCTCGCTGCCCTGCGTCTTCGGATTCAACATCTGGTCGTCTTTCGCGCCGCTCGGCAAAGGCACCATCGTGCTTGACCTCGAGGACTTCATCGTAAGCAATACGCTGCTGCCGCTCGGCTCGCTCGCCTATGTGCTCTTCTGCACGAGAAGGTACGGCTGGGGCTGGGATAAGTTTATCGAAGAGGCGAACGCCGGCGAGGGGCTGAAATTTTCCAAAGGGCTGCGCTGGTACACCACTTATGTGCCGGTGATCGTCGTGCTGGTGGTCTTCGCCTACGGATATTACGAAAAATTCTTTATGTAGCGCGGAAAGTATTGCGCGCTGAGGAGTTTTGTGGTAATATCCACAAGTTGACGAATATTGATGGGTTTTTAAGCAGAGGCTGCGCCTCTCGCCTGCCGGCGATTTAAGCTGTCAGGCCCGACCAGAAGAAGAGATTCGATGGGCTTGGCGCATACATGCGTCAAGCTCATTTTTAATTCAGAACATATATCTCAGGAGGTGTAATGTCATAGCAAACAACAAGGAAGAAGAGCCGCGCGTAAATTCTGACATCAGAGCCGCAGAGGTTCTTCTCATCGACGAACAGAACGTCAAACACGGCGTAGTTGGCATCAGGGAAGCTCTGGCAATGGCGGAGGAAGCGGATCTCGATCTCGTGGAGGTCGCGCCGCAGTCCAAGCCGCCGGTATGCCGGATCATGAATTACGGCAAGTACCGTTTCCAGCAGCAAAAGCGCGACAAAGAAGCGCACAAGAAACAGAAGAATCAGGCCGTAAAAGAGATCAAGATGCGCCCGAAGATCGATCAGCACGATTATGATTTCAAGATCAAGGCCATCAAGAATTTCCTTGAGGACGGGCACCGGGTCAAGGTTTCGATCTTCTTCAGGGGCAGAGAGATGGCGTTCCTCGACAGAGGGCGCGACGTGCTCAAGAAGGTGGTCGCGGCTGTGGACGAATTCGGCAAGGTCGAGAGCGAGCCGCGCATGGAAGGCGCCTATATGAGACTGATGATAGCGCCTATGTCGGAGCTGCCGAAGAAACCGGAACCAGCCAAGGAAGCTGAGAACAAGGCTGCCAAACCGAAGAAGGCGCCGGCTGCCGCGCCGAAAACAGATACGACAGCAGAAAATCAATAAGTGATCATTCCTTCGGCAAAACGGAGGATTAAGTATAAGAGGAGGAACTTACAATGCCAAAGATGAAGACTCACTCCGCCAGTAAAAAGCGCTTCCGTATCACGCGCAATGGCAAGGTCGTTTACAAGAAGTGCGGCCGCGGCCACCTTCTTTCCACAAAGAACTCGAAGAGGCTCCGTTCGCTGAAAAAGAACGGCGTTCTGCCGACAGTAGTGGCGGCCCATGTCAAGAAGGTTATGCCCTACGCGTGATAGCGGGCACTTTTGAGATCATACTGAGGAGTGAATTGAAATGAGAGTAAAGGGATCAAGCGCAAGCCGCAATAAAATAAAAAAGCTGTTCCGCATCACAAAGGGATTCTGGGGCCGCAAGAAGAACGTCTACCGCCGCGCGCGTGAAGCTTATCTGCATGCGCTCACAAGGTCGTTCGCCGGCCGCAAGAACAAAAAGCGCGATTTCCGCAAGCTGTGGATCGTACGTATCAACGCGGCCGCCCGCGCCAACGGTATCGCTTACAGCGCGCTCATCAACGGCCTCAAGAGAGCCAACATCACCATCAACCGCAAAATGCTGGCTGACCTTGCCATCAACGATATGCCCGCTTTTGCGAAACTTGTAGAAAAGGCGCGCGCTGCTCTTTAACAAGGGCGTTATATGCTGGTACGCACTTCCTACAAAGTAGAAAAAGTGATCGTATACGGGTTCCTGCTTGTTATTCTGGCGGGAGCCCTTCTGTTATTTTTGTGCAACAATTTTTTTTACGGCCTGAAGCTCTCTGTCGTCGACGCTCTGTTTATGTCCACCTCGGCCGTCTGCGTGACGGGGCTGCAGACCGTCAACCTGGCCACCGATTTCGGCTTCTGGTCGCAGGTCATCCTGCTGGCGCTGATCGAGATCGGCGGGCTCGGCTTCATGACCGCCATGATGGTGCTGCCGGTCGCAATAGGACGCAGGATTGGCATCAAGAGTAGGATCTTCTTTCTGGGCGGCCTGGGGCTTGAAGGCGTGCAGGGCGCGGTCAAGCTTTTCCAGGTCGTGGTGGGGTACACGGTCTGCGTCGAATCGATCGGCGCCGCCGCGCTGTACTGCGGCTTCAGGCTTCATGGCGAAAAGGCCCTAACGTCTTTATATTACGCCGTCTTTCACTCCGTCAGCGCATTCTGCAACGCCGGTTTTTCCACCTACGCGGACGGGCTGGATTCTTTCGCCGCCTCCCTGCTGGTGCCCGGAGTCGTCATGCTGCTGATCGTGCTGGGAGGCATCGGGTTCCCTGTCGTGGCGGAGCTCGTGAGCCATTTCTGCGGTCCCCGTCGCGAAAAAGTTTCATACTACCCGATGCTCGTGATCTTCATCACGGTCTGGCTGATCATTTCGGGAACCGTTCTGATCCTGATTTCCGACTGGAACGTCGCTTTTAAAGGAATGCCTGTCTGGCAGAGGCTGTGGAACGCGCTTTTTGCCAGCGTCACGACCAGAACAGCCGGTTTTGACACGGTGCCGCCGGCCAGTTTTTCCGGTCTGGGACAGGCCATCATGATAATTTTTATGGTCATCGGCGCTTCTCCTGCTTCCACCGGCGGCGGCATCAAGACCACCACCTTCGGAGTGCTGGCCATTTCTGTCTGGAACGAACTGCGCGGCCGCGGCGAGACGACCTTTTTCCACAGGAAGCTGTCTCCCTCTGCGGAACGCCATGCGCTTTCGCTGGTTTCCGTATATGTGATTACGATGCTGATCGGCGCGATCATTCTTACGGCTATTGAGAATATGCCGTTTAACCTTATAATCTACGAAGCGGCTTCCGCGATCGGCACCGTGGGACTCAGCACCGGCATTACGCCCAAAATAACGCCGGCCGGCAAGGTAATACTCATGGCGCTCATGTTCTGGGGGCGCGTGGGCATACTTTCGTTCTTTGCGGCGATAGTCAAACCGGACGAGGGCGAAAAAATACATTATGTGGAAACAAATATTCCTCTTGGATAAAGGAGGAGAGAGTAGTTGTCGTCAGATAAAAAGAGTTTTCTCATAGTCGGTCTTGGCAGACTGGGCACCATGCTCTGCGAAAGGCTTGCGGAACTGGGGCAGAGCGTCATCGGCGTCGACAGTCGTCCCGAGCCTGTCATGGAAATGGCGGACAAGATCGACGTGGCTGCTCAGGTGGACGTGGCCGACGAGGCCTCGCTCGTCAAAGCGGGCGCCAAAGAGGTCGACGTGGCGATAGTCACGATCGGCGAAGCGGTGGAGAACAGCATCCTCTGCACGTCGATCCTGGTGGATCTGGGCGTGCCCTTGGTGATAGCGCGCGCTGCGAACAAGCTGCACGCGAGAGTGCTGGAAAGGGTCGGCGCGCAGAAAGTCATCATGCCGGAGTCCGACATGGGGCGCCGTATCGCCGACAATCTCGTCTATCCATGGTACTCCGAGTTCAAGCAGCTCGACGGCGGCGATTTTGTCTTCGGCAAGATCTCGCCGACGGAGGATATGGTCGGACACACGATGGCGGAACTGCATTTCTCGCAGCGTTATCAGGTCATCATCGTGCTGATGGAATTCAGCGACGGGACCCAGGAATTTCCGCATGCCGACAGGCCTTTTGACATGAACGACAAGTTATGGATCATCGGCCGCAGAAAATTTGTAGATAAGATAATCAACAAAAAAGACGTAAATCCGACCGGCACGCTTTAAGCGGCGGTCTTTGCCTTTACTGGAGGAAATAGAAGTGTTGGACGAACTCAAGGATTTGAAGGAAAGCGGCAGGGAAGCCCTGGAGAACAGCGGTTTCCTCGAGAAACTCGAAAAGCTGAAGCAGCAGGGCATCGCCAAGATATCCGAGACCAAGCTGCCGGACGAATTGCAGCTCGTGCGCGCCAATCTGCTCGGCCGCAAGGGCGAGATGACAGAGATGCTCAAGAGCGTCGGCCAGGCGGCTCCCGAAGTGCGCAAGGCGCTGGGACAGGCCGCCAACGAGGTCAAGCAGATCTTGGCGACCGCGCTCGAGGAGAAACAGGAGAACCTGCTCAACACGGCGTCCTCCGTCGAGGGCGTGGCCGACATCACGGTGCCTGGTATTCAGCCTTGCACCGGCGGACTGCATCCGGTCACCCAGATGTGCTACGACCTTAACGACGCGTTCCGTTCCCTCGGTTTCGAAATCTTTGTGGAACCGGAGATCACCAGCGAACTTTTCGCTTTTGACAACCTCAATTTCGCGCCCGAACATCCGGCCCGCGAAAGCATGGACACCTACTGGCTCAAAGGCCACGATCAGGGACACGGGGCGGAACGCCTCTGCATGCGTCCCCATCTGACCGGCGCCAGCGTCCGCTATTTAAAGGAACACGGAGCCCCGGCCCGCTTCGTCTATCCGGGCCGCGTCTACCGCAACGAGACCACCGACGCGCGTCATGAGCGCGCTTTCTTTCAGTACGAGGCGCTGATCGTCGATAAGGACTTCTCCTTTGCCTCCGGCAAGGTGCTGGTCAAGACGATCCTCGACAAGGTCTTCGGCCGCGACGTGGAGGTCCGCATGAGGGTCGGTTTCTTCCCGTTTGTGGAGCCCGGTTTTGAGATCGACATGCGCTGCCTGGTCTGCGGCGGCGTAGGCTGCAAGGTCTGCAAGCATGTCGGCTGGATCGAAGTCATGCCCGGCGGCACGCCGCATCCCAACGTGCTCAAAGCCGCGGGACTCGACCCTTCGATCTGGTCCGGCTTCTATATCAACATCGGACTTGACCGTCTGGTGATGATGCGCTACGGCGTCGACGACGTGCGCATGTTCCACAGCGCCGATCTTCGCTTCCTCAATCAGTTCAAATAGGAGATATAAACGATGAAACTGTCTTTTAACTGGATAAAGAAATACGTTGACCTTCCCAAGGATCTGACGATGGAGAAGCTCTCCTACGACCTTACGATGTGCACGGTCGAGGTCGAGGGGGCCGAGAATCTCGCAGAGAAATTCAGCGGCCTCGTGGTTGGCCGCATTCTCACGGTAGAGCCTCATCCCAACGCCGATAAGCTGCGCATCTGCACAGTGGACGTAGGCGACATGGCGCCGAGCACGATCGTCTGCGGCGGCGTCAACCTGGCTCCCAACCAGCTCACGGTCGTGGCTGTGCCAGGCTCCATGGTGCGCTGGCACGGCGAAGGCGAACCGGTGGAGATCAAGCCGGCGAAGCTGCGCGGCGTGATGAGCTACGGCATGATCTGCGCCTCCGGTGAGATCGGACTCTCCGACCTCTTCCCGACCACGCAGCCTGCCGAGATCATGGATATCTCGGAGTTCGACGTCAAACCCGGCACGCCTGTGGCAGAGGCCTTCGGGCTCGACGACATCATTCTTGAAATAGACAACAAATCCATGACGAACCGTCCCGACCTCTGGGGACACTACGGCATGGCCAGAGAGCTCGCGGCTATTTACGGCTGCAAGCTCAAGCCCATCGAATCAATGCCGCTCCCCAAAGACGCGGGCGGCCTTGAAGTCGTGATCGAAGACCCGGATCGCTGCACGCGTTACGCCGGCGTCGTGATAAAGAATATCAAAAATATTGAGTCGCCGTTCGAGCTCAAGAGTCTGCTCTGGCGCGTCGGCTCCAGGCCGATCAATCTGCCGGTCGACATCACGAACTTCGTGATGTTCGCGACAGGCGAGCCCACTCATGCCTTTGACCTCAAGCATGTCGGCAAAACGATCCACGCCAGATGCGCGAAAGCCGGCGAGCAACTGGAACTGCTCGACGGCACCATGCTGGACCTGACGCCGGCAGACCTCGTGATCGCCAATGAGACCAAGCCGATGGCGCTGGCCGGCATCATGGGCGGCAAGCTGGACTCCATCCTGCCTGACACGACGGATCTGGTGCTGGAAGCGGCAAACTTCGACGCGCTCGGCATCCGCAGGACCTCGCAGCGTTTTGACGTCCGCACGGAAGGCTCCACGCGCTGGGAAAAGGGCGTCGATCCGCAGCGCGTAGACTCTACGGTGGCGATGGCTGTGAAGATGTTTAAAGATCTGTTCCCGGAGTGCCAGATAGCCGGTTACGTCGACGTCTATCCGCGGCCGCTGGCCAACGCGGTCGTCAAGGTCTCGCTCGACTGGCTGCGCAGGCGTCTTGGCAAGGCGCTGTCCGCCGAAGAGGTTGCGGCCACGCTGGGGCTGCTCGGTTTCAAGGTCAAAGCTGAGGGAGACGAGCTTTCAGTGGAAGCTCCGTCCTGGCGTTCGACCGGAGATATCTCGCTGCCAGACGACATTCTGGAAGAGATCGCGCGTCTTATGGGCTACGAGAATTTTGATTTCGTCGCCCCGACCATCGTGCTGGAGAAGGCCATCAACCAGCGCCCCAACGATATGGAACGCGCCATCCGCGAATATCTGGCCTTCCGCTGCAACATGCAGGAAGTCTTCACCTACCCGTGGATCGAGGACGAATATATCGCGGCCGCGGGAACCGACACCAAAGAGATGCTCTCCTTGAGCACGCCGCCGGCTCCGGATCAGAGCTATCTGCGCTCCACGCTGGTGCCAGGTCTGCTCAAGACGATTTTTACCAACCTTCGCTACTACGATGAATTCCGCGTATTCGAGCTCACGCAGGTATTCTTTGATAAGAATTACCACAGCATCAGCGGCACCGCCGAATTGCTGCCGGAAATGGCGCGCCACCTCGGCGGCGCTTTTGTCGGCGACGACGCCAGAAAGCTCTTCCGCGAGGCCAAGGGCGTGCTTGAATATATGCACAGGATCGTGCAGATGGAGCCTCTGTCGTTCGAGCAGGTCACGAAGCCGGCCTGGGCGGAGGACAAGCTCTGGATCAACGTCATCAAAGACGGGCGCGTGATCGGAGACCTGGGGCTGATGGCTCCCAAAGCCGCCAAGGACGCTGGCATCAAGCGTTCCCTCGCTGTGATTTTCGAGCTGGACGTGGAGAAACTTGTGCCTCTGGCGTCGCGCCAGAACGCTTTCGTCCATCTGCCCGAATATCCGCTCGTTAATTTCGACCTCTCGGTGGTGTTTGATGAGAACGTGACATGGAATGAGATATATGCAGTCGCCTCCAGGGTCGAACTGGTCAAGGAAGTTCGTTTTATAGACGAATACCGTGGCAAACAGATAGGTGATGGCAAAAAGTCCGTCACCTTCCGCACGTGGATCGGTTCAGACGAAGGCACGCTTACGTCTGAGAAAATTGAAACCATTACCCAGCAGATGGTCAAAAAACTGGGCAAAAAATTCGGGGGTGGCGTCAGAGGCGCCTAAAAGCTATAACTTCAGCATAAGAAACGGACAGCCGCCTTATATGCAGGGAGGCTGTCCGTTTTTTGTGACATATTGACGCGCCGTACTTTCACATGCTTCGGCGACAATGTATAATAGCACACAGGATAACTATCGTATGGAGGCTGAGCACAATGCTGGAACAGTTTGACAAACTTGACAATGCGCTTGCCGCGCTTGAGGATCTCGTGGCGGGGCTGAGATCGGAAAATGCAGCTCTGCGCAAGGAGCGCGACGAACTTAAGAACATCATCACGGACAGGGATCTGGAGATAATGCAGCTGCAGGAGGACGAAAAAAACAGGGTCGCCGCCAGCGAAAGCGAGAAGGCGGACATGGTTGGACGCCTGGAAGGTATGCTGGGCCGCATGGGAGCGCTCTCCGTGGATAAAAGCAGCGCAGACGATCCTCAGCAGCAAGCTTAGACAACAGGATAAGCAAGACTGTTCAAAATGGACGAAACATCAGCAATTACGAACCTTGGAGACGGGAAATATTCGTTTTTTGTAGGCAGGCAGAGGTACACGCTGACCACCCCCCTCAGTGGGGAAAGGTTTTGCCGCATTGTCTCGGCCGTTCAGTCGCTTGTTTCGTCCTTTCCACAGAACCTCAGTCAGGACGACCGCCTGTTTTTGGCTCTTATGTCGCTTGGCAATGAACTGGACGAGACGCAGGCGCGGCTTGAGTCCATTATTCAAGATACTTCGCGGAAGGATGCGTCAGATTGAGTTCAAGCGCTCTTGATATATTTTTTATCGTTCTTGGCTGTTACTTTGTAATACGTGGTTGTATGCGCGGTTTTGTCGGGGAAATACTCACTTTTGCAGGGTTTATTCTGGGCGGCTATCTGTCGTTCAGACTCTCCGGTCCTTTGGGAAATACCCTCGCGCACTCCATCAATACGAATAAATATGCTGCTCAGCTGCTGGCTATCGTGATAGTCTGGCTGGGCTTTTCGCTGCTGGTGGCCGTCCTGCGCAGGGCCATGAGAGGAATACTCAGAGCCGTGCACCTTGGCGGCGTCGACCGCGTGCTTGGCATTTTTACAGGGCTGCTGAAAACGGCAATCGTTATCTACGTGTTCCTGATCGGAGGGCTGCTGCTGGCGCCGGTCAAGAATCCCAGCTGGATGACCTCCAGCGACACATTGCGTTTTGCAGGCAGACAGTGGCCTGCCGTGAGGCAGGTGCTGGTGGATTTCAAGCTTCTCTCCAACGCCTCCGAGCTGCCTGACGGCACGCTTGAACAGATACTGAGACCGTACCGGACCGGGGACAAGGGCCCGAACGGATACGAGCCCGGCAAAGACCGTACTTAATAATGTTTGTCGAGTCTGCCGCTATCAACAGCCTGGAGATAGACAAGATCGTATCGCTGGTGGCAAAACACTGCCGCAGCGAACTTGGCGTCAATGCAGCGCATGCGGCCAGGCCTGCCGTCGATCTGGCGGAACTTAATTCCAGGCACAGCCTTTTCAACGATATCGAGGATTACTGCGCGAAAAAAGGCGAACTGCCGTGGAACGGCGGCGTCTGTTCCGTGGCGCCGTTCCTTGCCGAAGCGGCTGAAACAGGTCTGCTGATCGGCGAGGAACTTCTGCATATCCGCTCTTTGCTGTCTCTTTCAATGAAACTGCGCGAAAAGCTGAACGAAGCCAAAGAGACGTACCCATCTTTTGCCCTGCTGACGAAGGATATTCGCGATTTCACGGACGAAATAGACGTTTTATCTGTGTTGGACGACGACGGCAGGCTGTACGACAACGCCTCGGAAAAATTGAGCAACGTGCGCGACAAGATGCGCGAGATCCGCGAATCGATCAGGCGCAAGGGCCACGCGCTGCTCAACGATCCGTCTATCTCCTCCATGCTGCAGGAGCGCGTGCTCACGCTCCGCAACGGCAGGCATGCTTTCCTTGTGAGGCAGGACGCGCTCGGCAGCTTCCCCGGTATCGTGGTGGACCGCTCCGGTTCCGGCAACAGCGTCTATATGGAGCCACATTCGCTGCTGCGCCTCAACAACGACTACAGCGCCAGCCGCAGCGTGGAATTGCATGAAGAACAGCGTATTCTGCGCGAACTGACCATGACGGCGCTCAAAAGGAAAAAGGCGATCGACGACGCGGAATCGGTGCTCGGACGCATCGACCTGCTCTACGCCCTGTCGGAGGAAAAGCGTGACGACAACTGGCATCTGCCGGAACTCTCGCAGAAGAAGCTGTTCTATTTCCGGAACGCTGTACATCCTTTGCTTTACGACCGGGCTGTGCCCATCGAAATTAAATGCGGCGAAAAGTTCAGGATACTGGTCATCACCGGACCAAACACAGGCGGCAAGACCGTGGCCCTCAAAACGGCCGCCGTCTGCATCGTGCTTGGCTGGCTCGGTTTCCCGATCCCTGCCGCCGAAGGCTCGGTGCTGGGCGACATCGGCGAGCTTTACACCGATATCGGCGACGAACAGAGCATTGAACAGAGTTTGTCCACGTTCAGCGCCCACGTTACCCATATCACCGAAATATTGAAGACCGTTACGGACCGTTCCGTGGTGATGCTCGACGAACTTGGCGCCGGCACCGATCCCGACGAGGGCGCGGCCTTAGGTATTGCGCTGCTTGACTGGCTGCGCGAAAAACGCGCGCTGGTGCTTGCCACGACGCACCACAACCCGATCAAGCGCTTCGCGCTGGCGACGGAATCGATAGAAACTGCCAGCGTGGAATTTGATACTGCCACCCTTTCCCCGACCTACAAAATACTCATCGGGATCCCGGGACGCAGCAACGCGCTGCTCATCGCCGGCAAGCTTGGCATGCAGCGCGAGGTCATCGCGCGCGCCGAAACGGCGATCAACGGCCGCGAGGTCTCCATGGAAGACCTGATCGGCGAGCTGCACGAGAAAAAGGCGGCGCTCGAGAAAGAGACGCGCGAGGTGGAAAACGCGCGCAGACATCTTGAACGGCTTAAAGCGGACTATGAGACGAAGGTCAATATAATCAATGAGAAAACAGACGATCTGCTTGCGAAAGCGGACAAAAAAGCTCTGTCAATCGTCAGAAACGCAGAGGATTCGGCCAGAGCGCTGATAAAGAATCTCGAGACGGCGGACGCCGAATCGGCGGCGCGCCGGGAACTGGAGAAGAAACGCAGCCATTTCAGCAAGATTGCCGAATCAGCGGAGCGCCGCGAAGAAAAGAAAACTGCCCAAAAATCAGTTGCCATGACTGGCGGCGAGCTTAAAGCAGGCGATTCCGTGAAGATAATCGGCACTAAAACAGAGGCCACGGTGCTCGAGGTCAAAGGGAAAAAAGCCAGGGTCCAGGCCGGCGCGGCAGAGGTGGAAGTGCCGCTCACCAAATTGGTGACGGTCATGCGCCGTGAATTGCCCAAAGCGCCGGACGTGCAGATAAAGGTGTCCCGTCCCGTGGGCGTACCCAGTTCCATCATGGTGCGCAAGATGACGGTGGACGAGGCTCTGCCGATGGTGGAGCAGTACCTGGACCAGGCCTACCGCGCCGGTTATGATTCGGTCGCGGTCATACACGGCCGCGGCGAGGGCATCCTGCGCCGCGAAGTGCAGGAGCTCTGCAAACGCATTCCTTACGTCGCCGAGCACAACCTCGGCGGACCGGGCGAAGGCGGTTACGGCGTGACGATCGTGAGGTTCAAGAAACAATGACAGGCATCAGGCCCGTCATTGTCAGAGGCGGAGGCGATCTGGCCACAGGCGTGGTCTGGCGGCTCCGCAAGGCGGGGCTGCCCGTTTTGGTGCTTGAGACGGCTACGCCGCTCATGGTGCGCAGAATGGTATCGTGTGGCCAGGCTGTGTATGAGGGCAGATGTTCCGTGGAGGGAATGGAGGCAAGGCTCATCTCCTCCGTCTACGAATTTGACGCCTCCGTCGTCAACGTGCTGATCGACCCACAGGGCAACAGCATCGACAGCCTACGTCCGGACATCCTGATCGACGCCATCATGGCCAAAAGAAACCTCGGCACGACCAGAAAGATGGCAGGGCTGACGGTTGCTCTGGGCCCCGGTTTCCGAGCTCCGCAGGACGTCTCCTGCGTCGTCGAGACGCAGCGCGGACATCTGCTGGGCCGCGTCATCACCGACGGCTCCGCCGCGCCGGACACCAAGGTCCCCGGCACGGTCATGGGGTATAACGTTGAAAGACTGCTGCGTTCGCCGGCCGCCGGTTTTCTTGAACCGTTCCGCAGGATCGGCGACGTGGTGGAGAAGGGCGAACTGATCGCAAACGTCGGCGGCGAGCCTGTGACCGCCAACATTGCCGGCGTCATCAGAGGACTCATTCATCAATCGGTAAAACTTACGCCCGGCCTGAAAATAGGCGATATTGACCCCAGAAAGGAACGCTCCTATGCGTTCACTATCTCGGACAAAGCCCTCGCGATCGCGGGCGGCGTGATGGAAGCCGTCTCCGAGTTCATGCACGCCTGCGCAACGGAGCAGCTGCAATAAACAAGCGTGTCCTTGCCTGCAGGGCACAAACAGACCTCAAAGCAAAGAGCCTAATCTGAGCTCAAAAAATTTCGATATGATAATGAATAGCACCGATACGACGATGATGGCGATCGGCTTCATCTCCGACGGCGCCCTGGGCACCGCCAGTATCTCCGTCTCGAGGCTGCGGCGGCAGATCGGGCAGGTCTTTGCCTCAGGGGAAACGTGCATGCCGCAGAAGGGGCATTTGCAGAGCCCTTCGCGGTGAAGCTCGCCGTTCTCGTCTTCGCGTAGAAAACAGACATGCACAATGGCCAGGTAAGCGGCCGTATAGGTGTACAGGAACCAGACCCAGAAGCTGCGTCCCCTGTTCCTCGCGCGTCTGGCGACCAGGAAGGACAGCAGCGCAAGAAATGCGATGCTCGTCAGGGTGAAGCTGGGCATGAACAGCGAGGACAACAGCTGCATGAAGAATCCGCCGACAAAGCTGCCGGACGAACTGCCGGATACAACGTCGGAGCTGTTTTGGAGCATTTTCGCCACGGCGTCGGAGGAGACTGCGCCGCTTTTCATCAGTTTGCCGGCCAGATCGGCGGCCTGCTTGAGGGTCTGGGGATCCATGATCCTGGCTCAGCGCACGGCTGTCTGGCTGAGCGGTACGATGATCCGCACGATTGCCTCGGTGCTGCCTGTGCGTGGATCCTGCAGCATATCGGCGCAGACGGCGGCGTCGAGTTCCACGCCGTTTGCGTTCAGCTTCAACTTGCTGCTCAGGCTGTCGACGCCGTTTTCGAAGGAGGCCAGCAGTTCTTTCCTGCCGAATACCGCGCTGAATTTTCCGCGCAGCGCCGGATCAGCGACCAGGCCGGCGACGGCGCACAGCAGTTCGTCGGCCGTTTTGTACGCTTTGTTCTTAAAACATCCGAGCCCGTCGCGCGCGGAAACGCAGAGATTTTTCGTCAGGTTGCAGCGGAAGGAGCAGCAGGCGCCGCTTGCGTCTGTTAACGCCGCGAGTTTGCACCTATATCGTTTCTCGTTAATTTTGAGCGGAGTGATCTCGAGTCCGATGCCGTAGGCCCTCACAGGGCGGCCGTCGGTGCCGCAGGTCACGGAGTAGGAGATCTTATCGCAGCGCGGCGTCCCGTCGGTGCCGTCCGCATACCATATCTCTCCCGTTACCACAGGCTGGCCGTCATGGATCTCGCGAAAAATGGGGGACAGATCGTTTTTATTCATTATGATAGAACTGTGTTCGCAGATGGAATGCGAAAAATTCTCGATGACGTGCCCGCTGAGGCAGTATCTTTCCATCGTGATGCGGCCGGAATGTCCGTAGGGGACAGTAAGACGGTCGTTCTTTATATCGTATTCCCACATGGCGAGGTCGGCTGCGCTGACGGCGAAGGAGTATTTTATCTGAGTCTCCACCAGCGCTTCCAGTTCCTTGCTTTTAGTGACGTCGGTAAGAAGGCAGCCGCATCTGCCCTCCTGTATCTGATAGCACTGGATGTTGAGGTATTTTTTAATTTCGGGACTGTATTCCGTGAAGTTGTTGGACTTGCCGCCGTAGGCTACGCGCCCGTAAAAGTCAAGCCACTTGGCGTCCGTGTCTTCAAATATCTGATAAAAATGTTTTCCCCAGAGGTCTTCTATGCGTTTGCCCTCCAGGTCTGCAAGAGCCTTGTTGAGATATACGAAAGCAAAATCAAAAACTTTGCCGAGTTCGTCCCTGAGCACTTCGATGATGCAGAACGCCAGAGGGCTGTCGTCATAACATTCCTTGTACGCCCGTAAACTTTCAGCTGGCAGGCTGAGTCTGTCCCCTTCGTCGCTTTTTTCAGTGAATTCCACCGTAAAAAGTCCCCCCGTCAGGATCAATGGTCGTGCGTCGTTTCTGGACGCCGCATGGCGCCGGTCCATATATGAATTGTTTAATTCTATCAAATGAGGGAAAGCATTTCAACTGTATCCAATAACTGTAACGTTTGATGTAAATGCTGTCCGCAGCTGTAAAAAATGGTCGTTACATTGCTGTAACATAATCTGCACTCTTTGTTAACGTTGTCTGCATATACTGTAGCCATGACAGAAGAAAGAGGAGGAAAAGAAATGAGAAAGTTATTTGCAGCGTTGGTTTTGGTTGGCACAGTAATGTGGGCGGCGGCGGCCTTTGCGGCGGCTCCGATCGTGGTGGACGGTTCGACGACGGTGCTGCCGTTTGCGCAGGCGGGCGTCGAACAGTATATGAAACAGAATCCGGGCGTCAAGTTCTCCGTATCCGGCACCGGCACAGGCAACGGCTTCAAATCCCTGGCCGACGGCAGCGCGAAGATCGCCGACGCTTCCAGATTCATTAAAGATTCAGAAGTCAAGACCTGCATGGATAAGAAGGTCTACCCGGTGCCATTTGCCATTGCGCTTGACTGCATAGTTCCCATCGTGCATCCGGGCAACAAGGTGAAATCGCTTTCGCTCGAGCAGCTCAAAAATATCTACGCTGGCAAGGTCATTAACTGGAAGGAAGTCGGCGGCGCCGACGCGCCCATCGTGGTAGTCGGACGCGACAGCAGTTCAGGCACCAACGGCACCTGGCAGGAGCTTGTGATGGACAGAGACGGCAAGACGCGCGTCACCCCCAAGGCGCAGGTCGTGGCTTCCAGCGGCGCCATGATGACCACCATCGCGCAGAATAAGAACGCCATCGGCTACGACGGCATGGGTTACGTCAGCAAGTCAGTCAAGGCAGTGTCGGTCAACGGCATCGCGGCCAGCGCAGCCGGCGCCAGAAGCGGCAAATATCCGCTCTCCCGCTACCTCTACATGTTCACCAACGGCTGGCCCGAAGGAGACGTCATGGACTTCATCAACTTCATGCTCAGCAGGTCCGGACAGAAGATCGTGGCCTCAACCGGTTTCGTGCCCCTTCAGGAACTTGGCAAGGGCAAGTAAGGCTGAGCGAAACGGGTAAATTACTCTCAATGTCTCACAACGGAGACGCAGTGCTGGACAAGACGGACTGGACCGTGAAGCTTCACGGGGCGGCCCGCCTTGTCGCAGGCAAGGAAGCGGGACCTGGCGGACCAGGGAGGGGTAATAAGATGAAACGGAGCAGTTTCGGGGGCAGAGGAGATCTGATCGCCGCGCGCGCGATCTTCTGCATTTCGACGGCAGGCGTGATCATTATGGCGTTCATTATCATGTTCCTGGTCGCCAACGGGCTGCCGGCGCTGCGGGAGACGCCGCTGCACAGCATTCTGCTCGGTTTTGACTGGTATCCGACCGAGGAACCGCCGGCGCTAGGCATGCTGCCGCTGATCGCCGGAACTCTGGCGGCCACGCTGCTGTCGAGCCTGATAGGCCTGCCGGTCGCTCTGGCTCTGGCAGTCTTCACGGCGGAGATCGCGCCCAAAAAGCTGCGCGAAGTTTTCAAAATGATGATGGAGCTGCTCGGTTTTGTCCCTTCCATCGTGCTGGGCTTCATCGGCATGCAGATCCTGGCTCCGGCGCTGCAGAACCGCTTCAATATCGCGACCGGGCTCAACCTGCTCAATGCTTCGCTGCTGCTGGGTTTTCTGATCATCCCGGTGGTGGCTTCGCTTTCGGAGGAAGCTCTCTCCTCTGTGCCGCGCGAGCTGCGCGACGCCTCCTATGCGCTGGGCGCGACGCGCTGGGAGACGATCAGCAAGGTGGTGGTGCCGGGAGCCAAGTCCGGCATGATCTCGGCCTCCCTGCTGGGCATGATGAGGTCTCTGGGCGAGACAATGATCGTGCTGATGGCTGCAGGCGGCGCCGCGGTGTTGCCAAAGTCCATCATGGATCCGATCAGGCCGCTCACCTCCACGATCGCCGCAGAGATGGGCGAGACGCCGGTCGGCGGCGTCCATTACCACGCGCTGTTCTTCGCGGGGCTCATACTCATGGTCATCACGCTGGCAATCAATCTGTTGTCTATGCTGGTGGAAAGAAGGGGAGCGCAGAAATGAAGAGCGTTGCGGCCAGAAAGTTCAAGGACACTCTGGCGACCTGGTTTTTCTGCGCAGCTGAAGCAGCTCTGGTGCTGCTGATCGTCTGCGTGGCGTATTTCATTTTCCGCGAAGGGCACGGAGTTCTTTCGTGGAACTTTATCACCGAGGCCCCCAGCGACGGCATGACCTCGGGAGGCGTATTCACGCCTCTGATCGGTACCATTCAGCTGGTGGCTGTTTCAATGCTGGCGGCCATCCCGATCGGCGTGGCGGCGGGGCTTTACTTCGCCGAATATTCCAGCGGCGGCAGACTTGCTGACCTGCTGCGGCTTTCGATCCGCTCGCTGGCCGGCGTGCCTTCCGTCATCTTCGGACTCTTCGGGCTGTCCCTGTTCGTCGTGTTCATGCATTTCGGCTCCTGCCTGCTGTCGGCCGGCCTGACGCTGGCCTGCCTCTCGCTGCCGCTCATCGTCACTGCCTCCGAGCAGGCGTTCCTGGCTGTGCCGCAGGATTACCGCGACGCTTCATACGCATTGGGCGCCACCAAGTGGCAGACGATCACCAGGGTGGTGCTGCCCTCCGCGGCTCCCACCATTATTACAGGCGCGATCCTCTCCATCGGCAGAGTGGCGGGCGAGACGGCGCCGATCATGTTCACGGGGGCTGCCTATTTTGCTCCCGACGTGGCGAAGAGCGTCTTCAGCCAGGTCATGGCGCTGCCATACCACATATATGTGCTGGCCACTTCTTCGACGGACGTGAACGCCACCAGGCCGATCCAGTACGGAGCCATCATCGTGCTGCTCGCGTTTGTGCTCGGCGTCAGCGCGGTCGGCGTGGCTGCCAGGGCAAAGCTGGAAGCAAGGAACGGGAGGTAGAACATGGAAGGCATCAATACGCAAATCAGCACCAGGAACCTGGAGCTCTATTACGGCCAGGCCCGCGTTTTGAAGAACATTTCCTTTGACATCGGAGAAAAGACGGTCACGGCCTTTATCGGCCCTTCAGGCTGCGGCAAGAGCAGTTTTCTGCGCTGCCTGAACAGGATGAACGACTTTATCCCCCAGGCTCACGTGACGGGCAGCATAGAATTCGACGGAGTTGACATCCTCTCCCCGTCGCTGGACGTGATCTCGCTGCGCAGGAAGGTCGGCATGGTTTTCCAGAAGCCGAACCCGTTCCCCATGTCGATCTACGATAATGTGGCTTACGGGCCCAGGCTCAACGGCGTAAAATCAAAAACGGAGCTGGACGATACGGTGGAACGCAGCCTTAAGGGCGCGGCTCTGTGGGACGAAGTCAAAGACAAGCTCAGCTCCTCCGGCGTAGGGCTCTCCGGCGGCCAGCAGCAGAGGCTCTGCATCGCGAGAGCGATCGCCACGCAGCCGCAGGTCCTGCTGATGGACGAGCCGACCAGCGCGCTGGATCCGATGGGCACCGCGAGGATCGAGGAGCTGGTGCGCGACCTTAAGGGGCTCTACACGGTTGTCATTGTAACGCACAATATGCAGCAGGCTGCGAGAATATCCGATTACACGGCTTTTTTCCTGCTCGGCGAACTGGTCGAGTACGGTCGGACGGCGAAAATGTTCACCTCGCCGTCTGATAAGCGCACGGAAGATTACATTTCCGGCAGATTCGGTTAGAGGAGGAGACAGGGATGGACGTCATCAATACAAGAAAGAGGCTTGAAGCTGATCTCGGCGCGCTGAAGCGCATGATTTTCAGGATGGGGCGCATGTCGTCTGAAGCTCTCGAGAGATCCGTGACGGCGCTCAAGGAGCGCGACGCCGCGATGGCCAAAGCGGTGCTTGACGACGACGATATCATCGACGATCTGGAGGATGCGGTCGACAACGGCTGCATGGAGTTCGCTGCACGCTATCAGCCGCTCGGCGAGGACCTGCGCGTCGTCGTTTCGCTGATGCACATTGCGGTGGACCTCGAACGGATCGCAGATTACGGCGGCAACATCGCCAAGACCGCGATCGAGCTGGCGCCGAAGGAGCCCATGAAACCTCTGATAGACATTCCGAGAATGGTGGAAAACATTGCCGAGATGCTGGAAAAATGCATGACGGCGCTCGACGCGCGGTCTCCCGAAACCGCCATGGAGGTGTTTCCCATGGACGACGAGGTGGACGATCTGGAAAAGCAGATCCTGCGCGAAATGTTCCTGCTCGTGATGGAAAAGCCCGAGCGGATCGAACAGTCGTTCAGCCTGATGAACATTTCCAGAACGCTGGAGCGCGCCGGAGATCACGTTACCAATGTGGCGGAAAGAATCGCTTACATGTATACTGGAAAGACGGTCAGGGCTTCGCAGTACAGAAGAAAACTGGAGAATTAGGAGCTGACGGATTTGCCTGAAAAAATACTTGTCGTCGACGATGAAGAGAGTCTGGCGGAAATGGTTTGCCGCGCGCTGAGGCAGCAGGGTTATAAAACAGTCGCGGCTTACGACGGCGACGCCGCTCTTGACCTCATCTCCGAAGAGTTGCCCGACCTCGTGATCCTTGACCTGATGCTGCCCAAAATGGACGGCTGGGAGGTTTGCCGCCGCGCCAAGTCGGACCCCCAGACCAAGGAGATCCCCATCATGATGCTGACGGCGCGCAGTTCTTCCGAGGACGTGGTGCAGGGGCTGGACCTCGGCGCCGACGACTATCTGAAAAAGCCTTTCAAACTGGAAGAGCTGCTGGCGCGCGTGAGAGCCCTGCTCAGACGCAGAGGTCCCGCGGAGGAGATTCCATCCGAATGCGGCGCTCTTAAAATCAGCAAAGAGGAGAGGGAGGCAACGCTGCGCGGGGAAGTCCTTGACCTCAGCCCCACGGAATTTGACATCCTTGACTTGCTGGCGAGACGTTTCGGCCACGTGGTGTCGCGCGACGAACTTCTGAAAAGAATATGGGGCGTGGCTGGCAGCGATACGAGGACCGTCGACGTGCACATTTCCAGGCTCAGAAAAAAACTTGACGACGGCAAGCTGCCGCGCCTTTCAGCCCAGACGCTGAGAAGCCGCGGCTACAGGCTCGTATGGGAGGAAGACTCATGCCAAGACAAATGACGCTGCGCGGAAAGATAGGGCTGCTTCTGACTCTGAGCGTCCTGATCGTGGCGTTTGCAGCCGGCATCTTTATTTACAGGGATGAAAAAAGACAGATAATAGAAGATAACAGCGCAATGCTATCCCGCTATCTGAAGGTCTTCGCGGCCGCCGGCGCAAGCGGAGGCGAAAAAGCGCTGACGCCCATGTTCGAACTTTGGCAAAAAGCCTATCCGGACGGCAGAATCACGCTGATCGACTACGACGGAAAAGTCGTCTACGACAGCCGTGCGGAAATCGGCAGTCTCGACAACCACTACAAGAGACCCGAAGTCATCTCGGCGTTTAATTCCGGCTCAGGTTCCGAGCTCCGCTACAGCAAGACGACCAGCGAGTGGGAAAATTATCTGGCGCTGCGCTTCGTCAATGCAGGCCGCATGATGGTGGTCAGGCTCTCTTATCCGGTCGCAGAGCTGGACGGTCTTGCCGGCCGCATGGTGCAGCCGTTCCTCTTCTCAATAGAGATCATGCTGCTGCTCGTATGGGCCGGCGCTTACTGGATACTGAGGCAGATCATGAAGCCTCTGAGCGCGCTGAGCCGCGCAGCCGAATCGATTGCCGCCGGAGTCGAGGCCCGCTTCCCGATCACCAACGACTCCGAGATACAGAACCTTTCCAACGCGCTGAACTCGATGTCCGATTCTCTGCGTCTGCATGCGATCGAAGCGACCCAGAGAAAGGACGAAATTGCCAGACTGATTGGCGCTTTGCCCGTCGGCGTCATACTCATCGATCAGGAGCGGAAACTGACCTTCATGAACGACGCTGCGGCCAGGCTCTGCGGCAAACCGGACGGGAAATTTCACAGCGGCTCCGCCATCGAAATCGTGCTGCCGTCTGATGAAATGTGCGGGATGCTGGACAAGCCCGACGGCAGCATACTGGTATCCCTGCCGCGCCGCGGCGGCATGGAGATTGCCGCCAGCACGCTGACCACCTCCGCGGGCCGCATAATAATGCTGCAGGATCTTACCGAGGAATTGCGCCTGAACGAGGCGCGGAGGGAATTTTTCGTCGACGCGGGACACGAGTTCCAGACGCCGCTCACGGTGATAAGAACAGGTCTTGAACTGCTCAAGATGAGCGGCTCCGTCAGCAGCGAGGAAGACGCCAAAAGCATCGACACGATGCTTCATCAGCAGGAGAGGATCAGCCGTCTTGTCGACGATATGCTGCTGTTAGTCAGGCTTGATTCCCAGCCACTGCGGAACGACAACGAGACGACGGATCTCAACGTGCTTGCGGAGGGCGTGGTTTCAGAAACAAAGCTGCTGCCCAGCGCCGCTTCGATCGAACTTGAAGTGGCCGCGTCAGAACAGGAAGCGTCTGCGCGCGGCAGGCAGCATGATCTGAGCCGCGCATTGCAGAACCTGGTGGAGAACGGCGTGAAATACGTCTCCGCATTCAGAACGGAGGGCGGCAGGGTCCGCGTCTCCGTTGAAGACGGAGGCGAAATGTGGCTGGTTACCGTTGACGACAACGGCCCCGGCGTGCCGGACGAGGAGAAGCAAAAGATCTTCGAAAGGTTTACGCGCGGCGACAGCCACAGGGCGCGTGACAAAAATTCGACAGGCGGCTACGGTCTGGGGCTCGCCATTTCACGGCGCACGGCCGAAAGGCTGGGCGGCAGCCTCGAATTGGGCGAGTCGAAGCTGGGCGGCGCTTCTTTCGTGATGAAGCTGCCGAAGGCCTAAACAGGCAGACGAAAGCGTCTGCGCGCAATAAAAAGAGGCGGGAGCGCATTACGCGCTTCCGCCTCTTTT
>Ga0163159_1001190_pt1 | contig 26137 bp, 5 predicted proteins | sample BioMet9_FD_108702 | JGI IMG/M metagenome (GOLD analysis project Ga0163159, IMG submission 108702) | Microbial communities from bioreactor (seeded with sewage sludge) at Lawrence Berkeley National Lab, California, USA - Biofuel... | ecosystem: Engineered > Bioreactor > Anaerobic > Unclassified ... | reverse complement strand
GTAGAATTCCATGAAACATATAAAGCGGCAGCATAAAAGTATGCCGCCAGTAGATCACTCAACTGACGGCACTTGATTTACTTATTATTTTTCATTGTCCACTTGACGGGTAGCATACCACAAGGGTTTCAGGCGTTTTTTTGTCATACAAGTGTCAAAGATGGAATATTGTAACACATTACTACAAAGCACTCAATAGAAAACATGAAAAATTTGACAAAAAAATAAGCCAGTTACTGGCTTCATCGGTATTTTCTATTCATTTGACTGTCAAACTCCTGAGCGATTCGAAAATATCGAATTTTTATTCGCGATATGACGTGAAATTTTAAAGGGTTTTACTTTAACATCCTGTTATTTTTCGTTTTTTTTATTTAATGTAGTGACATCTGGAAAAAAGTAGGATACAATATAAAATATAAATAAAACGTGTATTATGGATAATAATTTAATAAAGGCGGAATAAGTGTAAAATTTTGATAAAAACACAAGCCCAAAGAATACTGCGATAAAAACCTCATCTAAGGAAGCTCTACGGCTTGTGCTAGTAGTGTGGCTTATGTTGCACCTATTATTCCTCCTTGGCCGCGTCCTCTGGTTCTGAGCTATCAAACGCAGCTTAATCAGACGAAGGCTTATCTGAAACAATCGTGTCTGGCACGTCTTTAGATTGATAGGGAAAAGACACTTGTTATAAAGTTTCCTTTTAAAAACAGAAGTAAAATATGTGCAACAGGATAGTTTTTGCGCATGTTGACCTTTACTTCGGTATTTGAATAATGGTTTCGGTTAGATATTAAGGTGGATGTATAGGAAAGGCAGGTCATACAGTATGGCGACGAGATATGAGATAAAACGTGGATATGACTGGAAAATATCCCGACAGGACAAGATGAAACTGGAACGACAGGCGAAACAGCGGCACTTGTGGTTGCGTACGATGCTGGGCGTATTCGTGGCCGGCACGGCTCTGCCTGGGTTGGCAGCAGCGGTCGATACGACCATTACGCCGACAACGGGCTTTACTGGTACGACCGTTAAAACCACTGGCAATGTGACGACCGTAGAAACGACGAAGATCATCGAAAAGACGGCTATCAACGTATTTGATCAATACACTGTCGGAGCCAACCACATTGCCAATATGTATTTTGGCACGAAGAGCGGCAACAGCACGGCCACGAATCTGGTCAACGTCGTCAACAGCCATATCGATATTGAAGGCACGGTCAATGCCGTGCAAAGCAATAAAATAGGTGGCAACCTGTACTTCCTCAGCTCGAACGGCATGGCTGTCAGCAAGACCGGCGTCATCAACGCCGGCTCTTTGCATATTTTTACGCCGTCGGCCGATGCTATGACGACCTTGAAGGGGAATCTCATTGGCGATAAGGCCAGTGATACGGAAGCGGCGACAACCATCAAGACCTATCTGGATAACACCGTTAGCCTCAATCCGGAAGGGACAATTTCTGTCCAAGGTACCATTCATGCTACGGACGGCATCAGCCTTCGTGCGCCGCATATCCAGATAGGCAGCGCCGATGACCCGACGGCAGTTCTTCAGACGGGCGTCACGGATTTCTCCTCCGTGGTCAATATCGATGCGGAAGCAAGGAAAATCGATGCCGGCCTGGGTACGGGCTTGACGGCGGCCGTTGCGGACGGCTCCGGCGATATCGTGCTGGAAGCCAAGACCGGTGCCGTTGCGGTCAAGGACGTATCGAACATCAAAAACATCGGCGATAAGCTGGGCCTGGATGTGACGAAGGAAGATATTGCTAAATTCTTCAAGGGGCAATTCGCTGCGGACGTAGCTGTGTACGGCACGGTAACAGCCGTTAAGGATGCCACCATCAGCGCCACGGCTGCGAACGCCACGAATTCCCAGATAGCTGAAACCGTGGCCAGCGTCACCATCGGTGACGGCAGCAAAATTACGGCGGCTCACGATGTCACTGTGACGGCTGCGGCTACGAATGCCTTTACGGAAAAGGACGCGGCCATCCATTCCAAGAATATCAAGCTCAACGATACGGCTGTGCCTATTACGGCCGACGTGACCTTTGCGGTCCTGACCAGCACGGCTACGGTGGATATCGCCAAGACGGCAGAACTGACAGCAGGCAACGACGTGAACGTGAAGGCTGCCAGCACGATCAGCGGGTCTATCGGCACGACCGTCACATTGGATAAGGATGGAACGCCCTATTCAGCGTATATCCCGGTCTCCGGCGTGACCTACGTACAGGCCGATAATACAGCGGCTGTTACGGTGGACGGTACCCTTACCTCTACGGGTACGAAGTCGGCCGACGGCAAGACGATTACAGGCTCCGTCAATGTGGATGCCACGACGGGCATTAACCTGAACATCAGCACGGAAAACAAGTATGCCGTGGCCCCGAAAAAGAGCGCCGACGCAGAAGAATTCATTCTGGCTGTAGGCGTGACGAACGTTACGAACAATGCCACGACGACTATTGGCGAGGACGCCCTCTTGACAGTTCAGGGTAAGGACGGCGCTGTCAATGTGACATCGAACAATACGAACAGCTTTACCGATAAGGTCACTGTGGCAGCTACGGACGGCTCGGCCCTGGTGACGGCTGTCAACGTGGTGAACTATGACAACAACGCCAATACGGTCATGAACGGCACGATACAATCGGCCAATGATATCAACGTCAAGGCGACGAATACAGTGGACACCATGGCTGTTACAGCCGGTAATAGCATCGGCGCCAGCGACAAGAAGGCAGACGTCAAGGATACAGATAAAGATGGCAATAAAGTGGATGGCAAGGAACAGACCAGCGCCCTCATGAAGCAGCTGAAAAAGGAAAGCAAGGACCTCCTGGGCGAACTGCCCTTCAAGGTCAAGACGGACGATGAAAGCAAGGCTAGCAACGACTCGAGCAGCGGCACGTCCGGTACGGGTAATGATACGGGTACGGCCAACACGACGGGCTTTGCCCTGACGGACTATCTGGACTTCGGTGCGGCCGTTACGATCGGCAATGTAGGGAATACGGCTACGGTCACTGTGGGCAATAAGGAAATCAATGGCAAGGGTTCCGTAAGCATCGCGGCGAAATCGGCCATCAATGACAGTAATTTTGCAGCTACGGGCAAGAGCAGCCCCTATAAGAAGGACGATGGCACGACTGTCGTGGCCAATGCGTCCGTCCTGTATGCAGGCCTGAAGAACAACGCGTCCGTCAAGGTCAGCGCCGCTACGGCTGATGCCAAGACCATTCACGGGAAGAATGTCAGCATCACCAGTGAGGCCAAAAAGAATTATGGCCGCATCGACAAGATGACCACTGATCTGAAAAAGAAATACGATGAACTGGAAAAATCCATTGAAGCCTTCAAAAAGGATATTCCCGAAGCCCTCAGCAAGGACTGGGAGACCTTTAAAGGTAAGTACACAAAGCTCTACAATGATCTGCAATCGTCGCCTTTGTCGTCGACAGAGGATATCCTCAAGGCCGATACGTGGAAGACCTGGAAGGACGGCTTCATGAAGGATGCCGAGGATGCCTTGTCCCAGGTCACGAATTTCCAGAAGACCCTGAAGGAATCGGAAACGGGCAAGGTGCTCAACGAGGACGTATCGAAGAGCCTGACCAACCTGATGAATTCCATGAAATCGGCCCTGCAGTTCACCCATTACGAAAACTACGCAGATTTCATGACCAATTCCGCTGTAGCCGGTTCGGTTCCAACTACGGGCAGCACATCGAAGCTCGCCCTGGTGGGCAATGTGGATGTCGTTCACGTGGACAATACGGCCCAGACCCTGATCGGCTCCGGCCGGACCATCAATGCCGATGCGGCTTTGGCTGTAACGTCTGCCAATAACGCGACCTTCGTGACCCTGGCCGGCATCAACAAGCTCCTGTTCGGCGTGACCAATGCTGACGAAGCGGCGGCTATCGGCGGCACTGTCAATATCCAGAAGGTCAATAACCGGGCCTTTACGGGTGTCGATGCCGGCGCCAGCCTCACAGCCGGTTCCATTGACGTGCAGGCCGGCAATACGTCGGGTGTGTACAGTGGCACCATGAGCTCCGGCAAGGGCGGCACGGCCATCAACGGCATGTTCGCCTATGTCGGCGGTAATAATGATGCCTTGGCCGTCGTCGATGATAATGCCAAGCTGACAGCGGCCAAGGTTAGCGGCGTTGATGCGGCGACGGGCGTCGTCACCATCGGCAGTGCCAACGACACGAGCGTTGTCAACGTGGCTGGCGGCCTGGCTTCCGGCTCCGGCGCTGCAGCTGTTGGCGTGGCTGTAGCCGTCAATAACCTGAATGCCCACTCCCAGGCAGTGCTCGGCGATATCAATACGAATTTGAAGGATTTCCTGAGTGCTGACGATATTACGGCACTAGGCTTGGATAGCACGATTACGACGGCCGGCGTATTTTCCGTTCAAGGACTGAATGTGACGGCCGATACGACCGGTGCCATCGAAACGATTACCGTGGCCGGGGCCTTGTCCCGCGTCGGTTCGCAGAGTTCGTCCAGCGGCAGTGGTTCCGAAGCAGCACCGGCAGCTGGCGATAAGGCGGGGACGCTGGACAGCATCGGTGAAGGCGTATCCGACGACATCGCGGCGGCAGCGCCGGCGGCTGATGCCAATGGTGCACCCAGTGCTATTACGGATAAGGTGGAATCGAAAGACAACCCGGCTTCGGATAAAGCTGGTGATTCCGACATCTCTAAAAAAATGAATATCAACGGTGTGGACCAGGGCGGTGGCAAGGTCAATGCCGATTCCCAGAAGGGCCAGAGCGGTACGCCGGCCTTTACGCTGACTGGTGCGGGCAGCGTGTCCGTCAACCGCATGTATAACAGCACGACGGCCAAGGTCAGCGGCGTTACGGTCAATTTGAACAGTGAGAAGATGAATGTCATTGCCAAGGATAATGCTCTCATCGTGGCAGCCAGCGGCGCCGCTGCGGTCAATTGGCAGAACGGCGGCTCCGGAAATGGCACGGAGGTAGCCTTTGCCGGTGCGGCCGGCGTGAACCGGACCGTGAATACCATCAATTCCGTCGTCGAAAACAGCACGATCAATCAGGCCAAGGAAGCCAATGCAACAGCCGTCAGCGGCGGCAAGGAAATCGCCTTGGGCCTGGGTCTGACCGTGTCGAAGACCAATGCTGGCTCCACAGGCTATCAAGGCGGCGCGTCCGTTTCAGTGGGCCTGACCGATCATACAGTGAACGCACTCATGGATAATACGAAGATCAATACAGTTGGAACCGTGCCGGCTGGATCGGCTGTCAGCGTGACGGCCTATGAAAGCGATACGCAGGTCACGGGCGGAGCCACGGTCGCAGCCGGCAATTCCAAGGCCATGATTGGCGGTGCCTTTACGATGGGCAAAATCAATAATACGCTCAGCGCCAAGATCAATGGCGGCGAATACCATGCCGGTTCCCTGACGGTGCAGGGCCTGGATGCCCTTACGGATGTGACGGCAGCGGCTTCTTTGGGCGTGGATGTTTCCGGCCAGGGCATGGCCTTTATGGGGGCAGTTGCCTATAACAAACTGACCAACCATACAGATGCAGCCATCACTGGTGGCGCCGTCATCAGCAATAACACGGCAACCACAGTCAATGCCCAGGATCTAAAGAAGGGGAACGCCTTGGCAGCGCCCTACGAGTCTTTATTGTCTACCAGCAAGAACATCAAGGACCAGGTAGCCGAAGCACAGAAAACCGGCGTCGACCTGACGGGTGCGACCTACTATGAGAGCTTAGATACGTCAAATGTCAAAAAAGATGACACCTCAACGGTGCTGAACCTGAATAACACGGGCCGCCAGGGCAGTACCATCGTTTCGGCAGCAGCATCCCTGGCCGGTACCGGCAATACGGCAGCCGGGGCAGCCATTGCCATCGACGATATTACCAATTCCTTTACGGCCACCATCAGCGACAGTACCCTTACGTCTGATTCCGTATCGGCGACGGCAACGTCGGATACGTTCCTCGTCGGCGTCGCCGGCGGTATTGCTGCCAGCGGCAAGTTCGGCGGCATGGGCAGCGTATCCTGGCAGGATATAGCCAACACGGCGAAAACGAATATTACCGATTCGACCATTACGACCGGGTCCTTGACAGCGGAAGCTACCAATAGCGCTATCATGACCAATGTGGCCGGTCAGGTTTCCGCCAGCGGCAAGGTCGCGGCAGGGGCAGTCCTGGCTTATAACGGTCTCAACAACACGACCGGCGTCTATCTGTCCGGTAATACGCTCCAGGCACAGACGGCAGCTACGGGACTGATTATTGACAGCGAAGCGCTGAGCAGCGCGTCCTTGTACTCTATCGGTGTCAATGTAGCCGCTAGCGGCTCCGTGGCCCTGGCCGGGACAGTGGCCATCAATGAAGGCGGCAACCACACGGAAGTCATCATCGATAAAAGCGATAAAAAGGCATCGGCCATGACCAACGTGAAGAGCCTGACGGCCAAAGCCAGCGACAATACGACTCTGGCGACGACCCTCGTAGGCATTACGGGCAGCGGTACTGTGGCGGCCGGTGCTGGCGTGGCTTATACGTCTATTGGCGGTTCGTCATCAGATCCGGCTGCGTCGAAACAAAACGTGCGGGCCCAGGTCAACAATACGGATGTGACCACCCTGGCTGGCACTTCTTTGGGCGTTTCCGCTCATGACACGTCAGAAAATATTACGACGGCCATCGGCATCGGCGGCAGCGGCACTGTAGCTGTCCAGGGCGCAGCGGCCACGTCCCTGACGAATAAGAACGTGGAAGCATCGTTGAACGCGACGGATATCGACAAGGCTACGGCTGATGCCAATAGGGCCAAGCTGGTTATAAGCGCCGATAATACGAGCGACAACTACACGACGGCTATCGTGGCTGCTGGCAGTGGTACCGCAGCCGTCGGTGCCGGTGTCAGCGTGAACCGCACCGTACAGACTACGCAGGCCTCCCTTACGGGCGGTACGCAGCACGTGGACAATGCGTCTATTGCATCGTTGTCCCAGCCCTCCATTACGGCTGTCGGCATTGGTGGCACCGGTGCAGGCACTGTTGCCATAGCTGGTTCCTTTGGCGTGAATACCATTACGAACGATACGAAGACACTCATCGACAACGTTACCTTGATCAGCCAGGGGAATATCGGCGTCGTCTCCCAAAGCGATGAATACATTACGAATATCGTTGGCTCTGTTACCGGTGCTGGTGCGGTAGCCATCGGTTTGTCGACGACGGTCAATACGATCAATGGCAGCACGGATGCCATCGTGACTAACAGTACGCTTACGGCGAAGGGATCGTCGACAGATGCCATCAACGAAGCCAGTGATGTAGCGGACACGGCCTTGCTTAGCGACTATGTAGAAAAAGGGACGTTTGATGCGAAAAAGCTGAAAAACGGCCGTAATGCAAAGACGAAGACAGGGCTCGTCATTGACAGCTCTGCTACGCACAGTATCGGCTCCACAGTTTTCAGTGCTGGTGGCTCCGGCACAGTGGCCGTACTCGGCGTGGTAAATGTGAACAACATCGGCGGCGATACGATGGCCAAGCTTTACGGCAGTGACGTGAACCAGGGCCTGACGCCTCTTACGGCAGGTGATGTCAGTGTCCATGCGGCAGATTATGTCAATTCTGCGGGCCTGACCGGCTTGGTTGCCGTCAGTGGTGTAGCCGCAGCCGGCGTAGCCAATGATACGAACCTGGTGACACGCCATGTTCAGGCTAACGTCAACTACGGCTCAGATGATGCGGAAAAGGCTTTGACGGCCAAGCATGCCATTACGGCCAATACATTCGCCGTGGATGCCATTGCCAAGCAGGCCATGTCCTTCTTCGATGTAGGCGCCTGCGTTGGTGGCAATGCCGGCCTGGCTGGAACCATTTCTATTGCCAAGCTGGATGGCACGACCGATGCTGTCGTGAATAAGAGTATCATTGATGCTGTGGATATGGAGGTACAGGCAGACCATCTCGGCAGAGCCTATATGGGCGGCGTCAACGCCAGTGGTTCAGCCATCGGTGCAGCCGTGGGCCTCAACATCAGTGTGGCGAAATTGAATGATACGACAGCGGCTGTCGTAAGCAACAGCCAGACGACGACCAGCGGTGATACAAGTGTCATGGCACAAAACCAGACGGAGCTGCAGACCGTGGCGACGACCGTTGCCTTTGCTGTCGAAGGCGTTGCCGCTGCTGGCAGCATTGTCGTCGATAATTTCAGCAATACTGTCAATGCTGAAATCAACAATGGCTCGGTTGCAGCCGGTCGTGTTAAGGTCGAGGCAGAAAATATGACCAATACGAAGATGATCGAGGGCCAGGGGTCTGTCGGCCTTATTGGTGCCGGCGCCGGTGTATCTGTAGGCGTCAATACCTTTGACAGCACTGTTTCGGCCCAAACCATCAATACGGCTATTACGGCAACTGGTACGGATATCGACAATGGGGCCGATGAATACGCTACGTCAGCTGTGCAGATAGGGGCCATTGATGAGAGAGTGGTTTCGCAGACCGTGAACAACGTTTCCGGCGGCTTTGGTGCACTCGGTGTCAATGTTATGGAAACTGTGGCCGGTACGGACGTTAAAACAGAAGAAGATAACCAAGCCAGGGCCAAAATCAAATATGCCAATCAGATGGTCGTCTTGGCCAATGATAATAATAAGGATAGCATGATTGGCCTGAACCAGGCTGAAAAGAAGGGCGTAGCCCAGGCAAGAACCGCTTCGGATCAGGTGAAATCTACTTCGGATATCAAACATGTAGATCTCATAGACGATCCGGATAAGCTGGCCAATCTTGACAAAATCAGGGATGAGAAGGAAAAGGCCAAGGTAAAAGCAGAACAAAAAAAGTTAGACAATGAAATACAGGCAGCTAAGGAGGAAACGGACCCCGTGGACCTTCTAGGCGGTAATAAGGAAGGGGCCGGCACGTATACGACCATTTCCGGTTCTACGCTTAACGCGGCAAATGGGACGGTCTACGTCATCTCCGGCGAAGGAAACGATATTTCCATGACCGGTGGTAGCGTAGCCGTAGGGGCCGTCAGCTTGAACGGCTCTGTTGGCATACTGGAATTGAATCATAAGACAACTACGAGTGTCAGCGATTCAACCCTGACCGGGAAAAACCTGGAAATCCGTTCGACCTTAAGTGATGTGAGTACAGATGAAAAGACAAAAGGTGCTCATTTGACCGTGTATCAGGGTTCGGGAGCAATCGTGAACCTGGGGGCAGCCGTAGGCCGGGAAACGGTGACCGGTGCAAGCCGCATTTATGTGACCGATTCGGATCTGACGGCGACAACGGATAATATCCTGTTGTATGCAGTAGATGATTCGACAGCTCATATCAACGCCTATGGCATTTCGGCAGGTGCGGTGGCCGGCGGAGCGGTCACGACAGAGGTGACGAATACCAGTACGACGTCTGTGGCCATCACGGCTACGAAAAAGAAGACCATAGCCGCTGATAATGGGTACATTATCGCGGTAGCCTTGAAGCAGAACGACGTCCAATCCTATGCCTATGGCGGGGCCTACGGCGCAGCCGGAATCGCTGGCCTGAAGGCTACTGCGACGGATACAGGAGTGGCTGATTTGTCGGTCAATGGCAGCAATTATACGCTGCAATCCAAGTCTGCAGAGCTGGCAGCAGTCAACCTGTCCAAGGTGGATGTGCAGGCTATCAATAGGGCTGGCGGCGCTGTTGCCGAACAGGTTTCCAAAGCGATTGCCACGGAAAATGCCGACGCGACGCTTACGGTGGCAGCCGACAATACGTTTAATACGGATTATCTCGTATACTATGGCCTCATTGGCGATGAAGATACGATCATGGCCAATGCCAAGGTCGTCGGAACTAGCATAGGGGCTGCTGCTTGTATATCATAAATATATGTGGTCATTATCCACCACGTCGTCGGAACTAGCATAGGGGCTGCTGCTTTGGGCAGCAATACAGCCCAGGCCGATACGAATACACATATGACGGTGGATATTGGCAAGGAAAACTATAAGACAGATGCCGATGGGAATTACCTGACTGATGTCGTCATTTACGGTGAAAGCGCAGTCCGTCAAGAAGCTAATGTCGATGGCCTGAGTGTGGGTGGTGTCTTGGTAACAGCCAATAACGATGCTATCACGAATTCAACGAATACCATGAAGCTTAATGTTGCCGGCGGCAACGTGAAATCGCTGGAATTCCTGGCAGCGGGATCGGCTGGCAGTAACGCTTATGCCAATGGTGATGGCGGTGGAGCTATCACTGCTTCAACGGGCGTAGCTTATACAAAGAATTACTTTGATAATACGGTGGCGGCGGAATTGGATGGAACCTGGAATATCGCCGGCGATTTGAACATGGGGGCATCACAGATCGATACATCGGATATGCTGGCCGATGCGGCCAATGGTGGTGCCGTTGCCATAACGGGAACACAGGCGGAAACGACTATCAAAGGAGCAACCTCTGCCACTATTGGTGCCGGTGCAATCCTGTCAGCCCAGACCGTGAATGTCAACGCGGAAAATGATGTACAGACAGGTAAGAAATACGACTATGCCACCAATAGCGTCTTGGGCGGTGCCATTGCTGGCACCGGCGTGAAATCCACATCGGATATCAATAAGTCGGCCACGGTCAACATCGGTGACGGTGCCACGGTCAACACGACGAAGACCCAGGACTATGAAGCCGTGACCGTCGTGGATCTAAAAAATGCCATCCGGGCCAACGTCGTAGGTGTGGCTGGCGGCGCGACGGCTCTGGCAGAGAATATCTTTACAGATACGAACACCGTAGCTGTCGGTAAGGACGCTGTCCTGAAAAACACGGGCCTCTATAAAAATGGTGGTCTGACCCTGAGCGCCTACGACGAGTTGGACATGGTGAATACAGCTGATTCCATCATTGCGGGTGTAGCTACGGTCGCTACGGGGGAATCCAAAAATACCATTACCCGGAATAATAAGGTAAACGTATACGGCACACTGGACAGCATGAAGGATGTAAATCTCTATGCTGGTGCTGAATCTGATGGCAGTGCTTCCAAGATGAACCTCCATGAAGCGGCGGCGGCGTACAACCATTCAGCAATTCCTCTTACAACGAGTCCCGAAATCACTACGACAGTCACTGAAAACAATCAGGTTTATGTCGGAACGTCCGGGGGAGTTACGGCTGTACGTCATATCAATGCCACAGCAGACAGTGGCCGGGATAATGTGAAGAAGGAAGCGAGTCTCTTTTCCTGGTTACATGGCGGCAGCAATACGGATATTGACTTTGTTGGCAGTGCCAATGGCAAAATAGAGTACGGTCAGACCAAGGATAATTATGTAAAGGTAGATGGCAGTCTAGCGGCGGGTGTTGAAAATACTCTCACCATCACCATCGACGGCGTTATCGTGCCCGATGACAGCGTCATTGCTGGCAGAACTACGAATAATGAACTGAGCATCTATACGGCAGGCAACGCTGAAATCCTCAAGGGCATCAAGGTGACATCCACCGACTATGGCAATGACCTGTATACCTACTGGCAGAACCTGTGCAAGCTCATCAGTGAATACCAGGGAACCAATTCACAAGGTGAAAAATTGGCTGCCTATGCTGGCTATTTGGCTGAGAAATCGCGGGTAGAACAGGAAATGATGGACAAGGGATTAGCAGAAAAAATTGTCGACTCTGCTGGCAACGTGTCCTATTCGCCTATTTCGGGCTATACAGTACCGGTAATTACCCTGCCCGATATGGCAGCCAGCGGCGGTAACATCAATATCAATACGGATAGCCTCTTTGGCTCGGGCAGCATGGAAGCCAAGGGCTCGCCGTCCATTACGATTACCAATCGCTCACCGGCCTACCTGAAGCTGGGCAATATCACCATCGGCGATCCTGGCGGCCAAATCCTCTTTAACGGGACGAATGTGGGCGGCAACAGTAGTGTTCCTATCAGTGTATTGAATGGGGCCATTACGAAGCTGAATATCATGACAAAGATAGGCACTGATGCTGAAGGCAAGGATATTACGAGACAATATGCGGCCACGTTCAACAAGGTGAAGGCCGATACGAATGGTAGCACAGCTGCTGCCGTTACGGTGACGAATGATTACGACAAGGGAGCGATTTCCGTTACGGCCAATGCGGACAAGCTCAAGGACAGTATCAACCAATCCTTTATGGAGGAATATGCGAATGATAAAGCTACAGAACTGGCCTTGGCAGAATATAAAACCTTGCTTAGTAACAAGCGGGCAGTTATCCGGAGTTCTTATCCTGGTAAAACGGATGCAGAATTGGATAAGATCATTATGGAAAACCAGACCTATGCCCAGGGAATTTATGATGGCCTCGTAGCTTATTTCAATAAGGAAGACGTGCAACAACAAATAAGTGATTACGTCACGTCCCAGAAGGACACGATTGACGCGAAGACGACCGAAGCCTACAATGCGGCTTATTACGATGAAAATGGGAATGTAAAGGAAAAAACCTTTACGCCGTTGACGACGGTTGAGGTTTCCGGCCTCATCAACAACGCCGCCGGTACGGTAACCATTGAAAACCGTGTTGGCGATATCCTCATCAAATCGACAGAGGGCGATACGACGGCTGGCGTGAACGCGAAAAAAACCGTCATGACGGCGCCTAAAGGCAGCATTACCCAGGGTGTTACGACGGGCATCACCAATATTGGCGGTGATCCCATGTACCAATATGCCGAGTATGCGACAAACCAGATCAAATCAACGTATGCCTATAATCATCCTGAATCTGTTTCCCATACAGTAATCACCGGTGAAGGCTTGCCGCAGGCTTTGGATAGTCAATTAAAGGACAAATACAAGGTCAATGCCACAAGGATTATAAGGGAATTCTATGGGTTATCTATGAATAAAGAATTTAGTGGTTTATTTAAAGCTCTCGCTATGAATTCCTATGCGCAGGTTAAATCATTGCTCGAAAATGAAAACCGGACTTATTACGCTAAAATCATTACGGAAGACGCGACGCTCATGAGTCAGCTTAATAAAAGCGGCGCATCAGACCTGGTGAAACGGGCCCAGGAAATCAGTGCGGACTATGATAAGAACGTGGCTTCGGATAGTGGCCGGGTAGCCGGAGGCAATATCTATCTGAACGGAGAAAACATCAATGTGAATGGTCTGCTTCAAAGTGGTTTCGCCGTATATAAGGCGACCATTGACGCCGATGCCCTGAGCGATGACAATTTGTCCAAAATGAAAAACAACGCGTCCCGCCAAGCTACGGTAGGTGGCATCACCATGTACAAAGTCAATGACGGCGGCCGGGCCGTCTGGCAGGATGATGGCACCTATGCCTACGAGGTTCAGGTATACTATAATCCAAATACGGAAAAACTCGTCGTCGAGGATATCGATACGCATGGTGGCCAAATCTGGCTGACTGGGAACATCAGCAGTACGGGCAGTGGCCGGATCTATGCCATGGATGGCGGCGCGGACATCGCCATTACGAATAATTCCACCTTGGATCTGAATGTCGGCAAAATAGCCAACAATGATATTGAAGGAAAAGTTACCATTACAGATTTGGCCAATGATATGCAGACCATCTACACTACGGCACAGACGACGGTTATCAACGACTATGCGAACTATCTGAAATCAGGCGGAACCATTGCGTCTGATGTCGTCACGACAGCTAGCAGCCGCGATGCCATAAGGTCATATTATCCGAAGACCGGGCTGCGCCATAACTGGACTGAAGGGACTTCGGCTACAGTTTCCAAGACCTATGAAACGGATTTGCGTACGGGCTGGTTCACGAAGGATAAATCGAGCGAAGAGCTGACTAATGCCGAAAAGGACATGAGTCCGTTAATCACGGTGTCCAAAGGCGATAAGGATACGGGCAGCTTTATTAGCGTCGATACGGCGAACGTGAATACGCCGTACATGTTGACAGCCGACAGCGTTGTCCACGACTTTCAAGTGACCAATATCCAGAATTGGACCTCCCGGAGTGGCTTCCTCGGCTGGTTCAAGCACTATCACAGCCGCTGGACCTGGGTCTTTGGCTCGTCCCAGAGCTACGTCAACAGCATAAAGGCGGATAACAAAATTTCCGTTCAATTCATCGGCAAGGATAATGGCAATATTGCTGTGAACAGTGGCGGGAACATCAATCTGACCGGCCCGGTATTGAATAATGCGGCCGCTGCCACCCTGACTATCAATTCGCAAGGCGGTGCCATAAACCAAGATGCCGGCACGACACTCCAGGACAATGACGTTACACTGAAAGCTGTCAGCGGTATCCATGGTATCGATATTACGTCGTTGCAGCAGGATACAGTCGATCTTACGGCAACGACAACTACCGGCGATATCGATGTCAACGTAAGCGGTGATCTGGTGAATAATGTGGCCCTGGCCGGCAACGCGAATATCAGAGCGTTGACCACATCCCTTACGGATGGCACGGTTACCCTCACGAGTGCCGGAAATATCACACAGGCCGGCATAGGGACGGTTGTTCAGGGCAGACGAATCAACCTGACCAGCACGAATGGTGCCATCGGCACGAGTCAACAGTACCTGGGTGCATATGGTGGCCAGACTGTTGCCGGGACGGAGGATACGTTGCGGGCCAGCGTCAATGGACAAGCCAAGGGGGATATTTTCCTGAAGGAAGACAACGGCGGTATGCGCGTAGGCACAATCGTATCGAGCGAAGGCAATGTCAGTGTAGAAGTGCCACACGGTACCCTTATGGATGCATTGCCATCGACGAAAGTCGACAATGACACAGATGCGAATACGCTGATCAAGCGCTGGACCGATGCGGGACTCATTGCCGGAGAAGGCGCCTATACAAAACGGGCATCCCAGGCTGTCGACGATTTTAAGACCAATGCCACGAATGAAATGAAAGAATACGTGACCTTGAATGCCTATTATAAAGCCCATCCGGATGTGGCCGTAAGTAAAGCCTATACACAGCTGAAAGCCATCTATGACACGTATGTGACCACGGATATGACTTCTACGGATGAAACTACGGCAACCACTGCTATCACGGCTGGAATCAATAAATATCTGACTGACCAGAGTACAGATAACAAGAGTATCTACGCGACCTTGCTGGCTAAGAAAAATAAACCGGAATACGGCTGGACGAAGGAACAGCTCCTGTACGCTATCGAGGATTCCATCGTCAATAAGGCCGTTGGTTCTACGGATAAGGAAAAGAAACAGGCCAATATTTCCGGTAAGGACGTCACTTTAAAAGGCGTGGGTATCGGCGTGAACAAGCCGGCTGTGACCTATGATGTGACGAATATGAATCTGACTGATACGAGCAATGCCCAAGTCCTGGCCATTCTGAAGGCCGTAGATAGTGCAGAAGCGGCTGATGTACAGTGGAACATCACGAAGGCGAAGGATGCGGCATCAACGGAAGATGTTACCAATGAAATCATCATCGGCGGCAAGGTGCCTATCGGTATAAACGCGACCGGCGTCCTCACGGTGACTACAGCAGAAAATGCCTATGTGGCCGGCCGCAGCAATAGCAAGGAAACGTATGCGCCATTGAATGTAGGTATTGTCGCAGCCGGCGGCGATGTGCGCCTTCTGGGCAAGGCCGGTGTCTTCAATGCCTTGACTAAGGATGGCACGAATATAACAGGCGTCAACGCAGTCATCGAAGGCGGCATCGATACAGGCACGGATTCCGTAGACATAGGCAAGAGCGATAAATACCTGACAGTCGACCTTAAGGGTGGTCTGACGGCCCGCACGGATGGCAATATCTATATCAAGGGCAACAACGCGGATCATGATTTACTCATCGATTCCATTTATGCCAAAAAAGATCTTGACCTGACCTCGAATAGGAGCATCCTCATGGATCCCAATGCCTCAGCGCTGGCCTATGTGAATGTAGGTGGCATCTTGAATCTGACGGCTGATGCCGACGATAACGGCACCGGTGATGTAGGTACCAGCACGGACGGCATACGCATCAAGAATTCGGATAGCACCAGCACGGCGCAGGTCAATGCCAAGGGCAACAATGTTTACCTGTCTGGCAAGACAGACGGGCAGCTTGCCCTAGGCACGATAACGGCAACGTCCGGCTCCGTCGGCGTGACCAGCGAAGGCGCTACTGTCGTCAAGGGCTCCGTAACGGCTCAGAAGAATTCGAGCCTTGAAGCGGCGACGGACCTCCTGCTGAGCGGCCCCGTTTCGGTAGGGAACGGCTTCGACGGACAACAGCTCAGCCTGGAAGCGGTAAAGGGCAGCATTACGCAGACGAATCCGGCAGACACGATAAAACGGATTCTCGCCGATGGCGTCAGTGCTACGAGCAATAAAGGACAGAGCCTGGAAAATACGGGCAATATCTTCAATTCCTATACGCTGAACGGCGAAACGAATAGCACGGTCAACGGTGATGTAAATGTGAAGACCAATGCTGTCAAGGGCTTGACAGCCAATCTGAATAATTCTCTTGTCATGGGCGATGTGAATATCACGAACCTGGCAGTGGGAACGGCAGCCGGCGTAACCCTTACGGGCGGCGTAACGACTATTGACAGCACGGAAAATCCCGGTACGGTTGCCGGTAACGTGAGCGTCATGAGTGACGGCACCGTAGCCAACCAGGGTGCCATTGCGTCTATTGGCAACATTACCCTGAAGTCTGCGAGCGGCGCCGTGTCGAATGCAGCGGCGATCAATGCGAACAAGAAGGTCCTGCTGGCCGCTAAGAACGGTGTGATGAATACGCAGGCCGTCAGCGGCGCCAAGCTGTCACCGACGGATGATGTCGTCTTTTCGACAGATACTGGCGATATCGTCAATACGGGCGATGTAACCAGTACCAAGGGTAAGGTAGACCTGACGGCCACGGCAGGTACGGTGGACAACCAGGCCGGCGTGACGGCCTACACGGACGTGACGCTCAAGGGCCAGGCCGTGAAGAACTCCGGCGCTGTAACGGCGACGACGAAGGCAGTCACCCTGACAGCCACGGACGGGACCATCACGAACGGCAATACCGTCATCGGTGAAACGGACGTCCTCATGGATGCTACGAAGGGCATTGCGAATGACGGCGCCGTAACGGCGAACAACGGCCAAGTGAAGCTGACTACGACAGCCGGCGATGTGACGAACAAGCAAACCGTAGAAGCGAAGCAGGGGCCGGTCACCATGACGGCCACGGCAGGTACGGTGGACAACCAGGCCGGCGTGACGGCCTACACGGACGTGACGCTCAAGGGCCAGGCCGTGAAGAACTCCGGCGCTGTGACAGCGACAACGGAAGCAGTCACCCTGACGGCTACAGATGGGACCATCACGAACGGCAATACCGTCATCGGTGGAACGGACGTCCTCATGGATGCCACGAAGGGCATTACGAATAACGGTGCCGTAACGGCGACGACGAAGGCAGTCACCCTGACAGCCACAGACGGCGCTGTCACGAACGGCAGTACTGTTTCTGCTGGGACCGATGCAATCATACAGGCCCAGACGGATATCAGCAATACGGGTGCCGTGACCTCGGAGACGGGCAAAGTGGACCTGACGGCGACGACGGGCCATATCCTCAACCAAGGTGCAGTAGAAGCCAAGGGGACGGATGTGCTCATGACGGCGAAGAACGGCACCATCGAAAACCAGGCAGATGTAACGGCCAAGCGGGATGTGATCCTGCTGGCCAAGAATATCATCGACTCCGGTATCACCGCTACAGAGGGCAAGGTAGACCTGACGGCGACGGATGCGGCCATCGTGAACAACGGTGCCATCACGGCTGGAACGGACGCAACCATGACAGCTCAGACGGACATCGTCAATAATGCCATCGTGCGGTCTACAGCGGGCAAGGTGGATTTGACGGCCACGACAGGCAGCCTTACGAATAATGGTATCGACGCTAAGACGACGGCAAGCCTGACGGCAGGCACAGCCATCCTCAATAGGGATAGTGTACACAGCGGCCAGTCTATGACCATGCAGGCCGATGGGGATATTACGAATGACCAGGATGTTGTGGGCACGGATGTGGCCATGACCGTCAAGGAAGCGGGCAACATCGTGAACAACGGGCCGGTTACAGCCAAGACAAACAACGTGACCCTGGCCACAAAGCACGGTGACATCACCAATTTGAGCCAGGTCACGGGCCAGCAGAACGTGTCCATGACGACGGTTGACGGCAAAATAAAGGCACAGGGCGACATTACGGCTACGGCAGGCGACGCAGTGCTGAAAGCCACGACAGGCCGCGTAGAAGTGGGCACGGCTGACAAGGCTGTCCTCATCAAGGCCGGCAATAAAGCCAACCTGTCGACGGACAGCACGACGAAGAGCGACGTGGAAATCTACGGCGACATCCAGGGCAGCAAGGGTATCAGCCTCAGCACGAACGTAGGCGACATCATCTGGCACGGCCACGGCACAGCCGCTCAGGGCAGCATTACGGCGACGACTGGCAGCGGCGATATGACGACACAAACCCTCGATGCTGGTACAGATATTTCCCTGCAGGCGAAGAATGGTACCATCAACAGTAACGGCGCCCTCAATGCCGGCAATGATGCATCCCTGCATACGGGAACGGGTGACATCAACGTAAACGGCAATATCACGGCCAACCGTAATGTAGAATTGCACGCTGATACGGGGAACATAAAAGCGGCTGATGGTACGGTTATCTCAGCTAATACAGGCGATGCTGCTATAGCCTCAGAACAAGGCGACATCACCCTGTCGGAACTCTATGCCCTGCAGCATGCCGGTGTGGATGCGAAGGACGGCAATGTGAAGATTTTCAGGATTGACGGCGAAGACATCCTCATTGCCGTGCGTACGCCTGGCAAAACGCTCGATGCGGATACGGTCATCGGCGGCAAGAAGGTTGCCCTCGTAGGTGATGACATCGACGTGGGTACCATGAGCCAGCGCAGCGGTGAAACGGATATGCTTCTCCTGTCGCCGCGCGGCACCGATGAAAATAAGCCTATGAATTGGATTCGTTTCGGTCAGGTCAATTTGCCTAATGGCCTGCGCATAGATCGGCTTTGGACGAATAAAGGCGATATTCATGTCAATGCTGATAAATTCTACATCGACGAGTTGGGTATCATCGACGTAGCTCATCTGAGCAACAATGATACTACGACTACTGTATGGGGCAGCGCCCCGATTCACGACGATTCCAATATCAGTTATTGGTACAAGCCGCAGAATCACTCACCGTGGATGAATCTGTATTTCACAGGTGTTCCTCATACGCAGTTCAGCAATGGCGTACTACTGAAATACGACGATTACTACTACGCCAAGTATGACCGATTCAGCGGCGTGAATATTGCCCTTAAGCGGACAGACAGAAGTGAACATGCCTTCCAGCAAGTGACAGATTACAATTTCGATGAACGTACAGGTTATTACTATGGTGAGTACGATCGTTATGATTTACTTACCCTGGACGAAGGAATATTGCCGGAGGCACCAAAGGCAGACATAACGATTCAAAGATGATGGTATCTGAAAGAGCTGTCACAGAGAATGATTTTTCATTTCTTGTGACAGCTCTTTTTTTAGAGTAAAAAGCTGCCGTACGTTTTATTCGACGTACGGCAGCTTTTTGATTTTAATCATAGAACAATAACTTACTTAATGCTTTAAATAATACAACTGCGTCAATGGGCTTGGAGATGTGGTCGTTCATGCCGGCATCGAGGCATTGCTGCACATCTTCGTCATAGGCATTGGCCGTCGTGGCGATGATGGGAACTGTTTTCGCATCGGGTCGGTCCAGGTTACGAATTTGTTTCGTTGCTTCGATGCCGTTCATGACAGGCATGCGTACGTCCATAAGTATGGCATCGAAGTGGCCTGTTCTTGCGCTGGCAAATAATTGTAACGCTTCGCTGCCGTTATGGGCGCGGATTGTAACGGCGCCTTTATTCTGGAGTATATAAATAAGTATTTCACTGTTAATATCATTATCTTCAGCAATGAGTAGTGTCTTGCCTTTCAAAAACACATCACTTACCCGTATCGATGTAGCACGTGCTTGGGTCGCTGGCAATGTTTCCAACTCAAAATGGACGGTAAATGCAGTACCTTTTCCAATTTCACTTTTAATCTGGATCGTCCCTCCCATCATCGTAATCAGGCGGTGGGCTATAGCAAGGCCCAGACCACTTCCGGTTGCACCGGTGCCGGCAGGCTGTTCTTGCTCAAAAGGAGTAAATAATTTTTGTTGGAAAGCAGGGCTCATGCCGATTCCATCATCAATAATGCTGATATCAAATATCAAAATAGGATCGTCGAACCGGCAGTGCTGGGCCGAACAGGTAATGTGTCCACCTTCAGGTGTGAATTTTACAGCATTGGACAGGAGATTGAAAAAAATCTGGTTGAACTTTAATTTATCTACCAAAAGAGCGCGGTTTTCATAGGACAGAGCGACAGTAAAAGCAATGTTTTTGGCCTCGCACATAGGGCGAATGACGCCGTTGAGGTATTGCAGGAATTCTCGTTGCTGGTAGGCTTCCGGATGCAGCTCCATCTTACCGGCATCTATTTTTGAAATATCGAGGATATCATTGACAAGACTTAACAGAAAATGTCCGGAAATATTAATTTTGTTTAAGTAATCAGCAATACGAAGGCTTTGGTTTTCTTCCATAGCCATGGTAGTCATGCCGATGATCCCATTCAATGGGGTACGGATATCATGGCTCATCCGTGACAGAAAATCTGTTTTTGCTTGGTTTGCCCGTTTGCTTTCAGACATAGCGGCATTGGCTAACGTATTGGCTTCTGACAATTGTAGATTCTTTTCTTCGAGAAGCTGTACATTTTTTTGCTTCAAATTGAAACGCCAGATAGCACCAGATAAGCATACCAATAGTAGCAGGCAGGATAAAATCAAGGTAAATCGATATTTATAGAGAATGTCCTGCAGCGACATATCATAGGCATTATTAGCTGTATGCTTGATGATAACAGATTGAATATCTGTTTTTGTCAATGTGGGAATCCCCTTGTTGATAATAGAAATCAGTCGGGGATCTTCGGTGCTGCGGCTTCCCAGACAATATGCATCGGAGCCTTCATCATTGGACGTCGTCCAAATCATCAGTTCGTCAAATTCAGGATGCTGGAGCAGCGCTGCCAGTACGTAAGAATTTTGCATGGCTGCATCGGTATGCCCTTTTACGACAGCACGCATACATTCCAAAGTAGATGGGTAGGTCTTAATGGATATGTTGGGATGATGCTCTCTGATGTGTGCGATAGTACCGGTCGATTCCGACGGCACGGCAACGGTATAATGCTGCTTGTTGTCGAAAACCTGACCCTTCTTTCCGACGATGGCGATGACATTGTTCAGGATACCATTGGACAATTTAAGCGATGCGTCGTCACGATATCGCGACGTGAGGATGATGCCAGCAATGAGATCGGCCTGATTTTGTTGCAGTTGGTCTGTTAAAGTCGTATCAGTAGGGGCTGCTTTGTATTCAAATTGCAATCCAGTTTTCTGAGATAAAAGCTGCAGCAAGTCTTTTAAGATGCCCTCCATCTCACCTGTTTTTTCGTTGCGATACGAGATGGGGTAACGGTCACGAAAACTCATGACGATAATAGTGGGGTGCTCTTTCAAATATTGGGTTTCTTCCCGTGTGAGGTGGAGAGTAACTTTATTGTGTCCTATTAGATATTTTTCAAATAATGTTGGAGAAAATTCAGGGTGTTCGAACCGAATTTGAATGAGAGCCCTGTTTAGTTGGGAAAATAATTCTTTTGGTGCCTGGGTAGAAGAAACGATATAAAACGGTCCAATATCGGTTATGCCGGCGAGACGATAATCGTCGGGGATGTTGCCCAGGCCGGAACGGCTGACGGCATCCACTTCGCCTCGTTCCAATCCCTGGTGTAGCGATGCTAAATCCGGATACAATACGTTTTTATAGGTGATGTGATGGTCTTGCATATAGTTTTGCAAGGAAATCACAGGATAGGTGTCCTGTACGCTGCCGATACGTTTTCCTTCCATAGTGGCAAAATCATCATAGTAAATATCCGGATTGGATTTCAACACGTACAATCCATTAATTTGTTCGCCAAGGGGGTAATGGGGGTATCGGTATTGGGATAATCGTTCTTGTGTATATTCTACTGGCATGAGAAAATCAATTTCACCATTATGGAGCATTTGCAGTAAATCGTCGTTGTTGGCGACGATGATTTGGCAGTCCCAGCCAGTGTAAGCCGCTATCATATCTATATACTCTTTGCCGTATCCTTCATACCGGCCTTCTTCATTCAGATGTATGAAGCCTTTCAAATCATAGCAACCGAAGCGTATCGGTCGGCTCGCAGGGATATTTTGCGCAGCAGATGTAATATTTACTGATGCAGCAGCGCATAGGCACGTGATGGTGAACAGTATCAGTAACATGATTTTCTTCAATTGATGCGATGTGGAACGTATCATGATAACACTCCGAAATATCATGGAATAGAACAGAAATCATTATTAATTAAAAACAATTATAACATATTTTATAAAGTTTAACCATATATTTATCGATTATGCAACAAAAAATTCCTGCGTTGGAACTAGGCAGGAATTTTTATGGCAGTGTTTAGCTTTCTAATTATACGTAACGTGTAGTAATTTTAGCATTTTGTCAGCGAATTCACGGGCGTGCGCAGCTTTTGTGTCGTCCATGAAGATGGATTTATATCCCAGGTCCCTCTCGCATAACATGTCGAGATATTGTAACTGAGAGTGTTTGCAATATCTCTTGATTCCTTCTTCAAATAAGTCAGCCCCTCTGTTTGGGACATAACCGCAGGTCGAAATCAGGGCTATTTGTTTTCCGGCCCAGATAGCTGGCCCTCTTTCGTCGCCGTAATATTTGTTCATGCCATAGACCAGGCGGTCCAGCACGGCCTTCATAGGCGGCGTGCAGTACCAGGAATAAATTGGCGTAGCCAGTACGAGGAGGTCACAGGGCAAGATATCGTCGAATATTTCTTGCATGTCATCTTTCTGGACACAGCCAAATATGGTCCAGTCTTTCTGGCAGCCGCGGCAGGCTGTGCAAGGCCTGATTTCCTTGTCGTACAGCCAGACTGTTTTGCATTCGCAGCCGTGTGCTTCCATTTCCTGGATGAAGGGGGTGAGCAATTGGATCGTATTGCCTTTCTTGCGAGGACTGCCCATGAGGATGTAGATTTTCTTTTTGTCGACCATGATATACCTCCTGATTCAAACGTTATAAGTGGATTACGTTACTATAATTACAGGATACTATAAAACTATTTTAACATCGACAGAGGACACATTCAATGTAATGTGGTGTGTCCTCTCCAAAAAAATATTTGACAAACCATACGGGAAATAGTAAAATAAATATGTAATTTGAAACAGGCAATGAAGCCTCTGCATGAAAGATGCAGAGGCTTTTTTATATCCTGGCTGATAATTACTATGGAAGTGTTTCTCCGGTGAAGTCGACTCAGGGAAACAGTCCGCATTCTGTTGGGGGATAGGATGCAGGCTGTTGTTGCTTCAGCGATGGGCAGCGCTTTCGAGATTATTCTTCAATATGGTTCGGAGCAGTAGTACGGGGCTGGTGGAATGGTATATGAACGGGTGAAAAAATACCATTCCATGCGCCGCCTCGACCGAAATGTCTGTTCTGCCCGATTGCGGCAGACGCTGGACGACGTCGGACAATATTCAGACGAGCAGTGATTAGGCTCGCTTTCATATGAGTGTACATAAAAATCCTGTACCTACGGGCGATGCCGCATGGTACAGGATTATTTTTAGAATTCTTTATCGTCGAGCAGACTGACTTTGCCGAAACGCGTCACCAGGTCTTCACGCTGCAAGCTCCATTTGGGTGAAGACAGACTGTATGCCTCATCGTAGTTGGGGGACTGCATGTTCAAGATGCCACAGATGAATTCGTATTCCAGGTCGTTCGTAAAGAATGAATCCTGATGGTCCTTGACTGCTTGTTCGACGCGGGGATTGCGTTCGATGTAGTTATCAGACAGATAGCAGAACATGGGAATGCGCAGGATTTTGAAGCCTGTCTGGTCGGGTTTGCGTCCTTCCAGGGGATCGGAACCATGGTCGGAGAAATATACCATGGCATCGAGGTTGAGATGGCCACGGCCATAATCATAAATCTGTGACAAAATCCAATCCGTATAGAGGACCGTGTTGTCAAAATCAGCTTCTTCATTGACGATGCCATCATCGAAGCGGTGGAATTCTTCCGGGAAGCGGTTGCGGTATTCGATATGGCTGCCCATGAGGTGCAGGACGATGAAATTGTTTTCTTCAGGATTGACCTGCTTGAGGAAATCCAGGAGGACGCCGTCGTGGCAGGATTCTTTCAGGTCACGGTCCGTCCACTGGGCTACGTCGCACGTATTGGCAACGAGCGTAATGGGTGTATCGGCTACGCCGATGGAGCCTTGATTGCTGAACCAATACGTCTTGTAACCGGCTTTCTTGGCCATGTCGACGATGGAAATCGATTTATTGAACTCCTTATCGTTGTAGAAATTAGATTCGGTCAGGGCGTGTTCCAATACGGGTACCGTATACCAGACGCAGCTGTAAGCATTGTTGAACAGCGTGAAATTCGGATTGGAACGTTCCGCCGTCAGCCACGGCGTATTTTCTACATGTTCCGGATTGTAGGCATTCATAAGGGTCCGCGTTTCAGATTCGCCGATGACCACGATGACCGTGTGCGGATACTCCGCGGGATTCAGCTGCTCTGCTTCCAGTGCTGCAAATTTATCGCTGTGGTTCGTTTCATATAAAGCGGAGCGCTTCATGTAATCATGAGTGTCCAGGAACAGGCGGATCGGGAAACATTCCGGGACCAGGTCGTTCCCCATGGCATATAAAGCCGGGCATATGATCAACAGTGGTACGATGAGCGAAGCGGCTTTGCGAAACCGCGTATGAGGCAGCGTAATGGCGGCTTTGTTCGACTGGTAAAAGATTGCCGCAACGATTAAGATGAGGACTGCTACGGCGAAGACATTGGTCATGCCCAGCGAATGGAAGTACTCCATCGTTTCGGCAGGATTCGTCTGGTAAATGAGCAGCGCACCAGATGTAGTGATGCAAGAATAGTACAGCGCATAGTATATCCACTGCACGATTTGCGGCAGCAGTGTCAGAAATTGCAGGACCATCATGATGATTGCTGCAGTCCAACGGGGCGTAAACCGGCGCAGCAGCATGCTGACGCAGAATAGTATGCTGAATAAATAGAGCCCGACATAGATATCGTATATGTTGTTCAGATAAATCGTATTGCTGGTCACTAACGTGCTGTAATTCAAAAGCGGCCCGGTGATGATCCAGGATATAGATATGATGGCATTGGGCAGAATCAAAGGCAGGCGCAGGGAATTCCAGTACAAGGCCAAGGGGACGACGATGGCAGCTACCGCAGGCAGCAGACCGAAGGTCATGTCTTCTATGTTGTCGGGGCCGAGGCCGATGGAAACTATGAGCTCCCATTGGAAACATAAAGCATAAATAATAGCAAAAATACAGAATTGATAAAACGTGATGCGGGCATTGCGGCAGACTTTCGGTCGGCATTGAGCGATGAGCCGACTCATAGGAGACAAAAAATCGGATAGTTGTTGGACTGAACGAGGATGATGCATATAGGGCGACCTTTCCTACGGGTATGGAAAAAACGACTGTAAAACGTACAATACCTATTATACGACTTCCAATTGAGATTATATAGTGTTTTTAAAGGCCACGCAATAAAAATTTATTCTAACGTAGTCGCTTTTTAGAGAAGGAATTTTACAATTCCCCCTTGCCAAAGAAAAGTTCGTATGATATAATAACCTAGTGTTCAGGACCGGTAGGGAATGGACAGCAGATAATATGGCCTCGTGGTGTAGCGGTTTAACATGTCGCCCTGTCACGGCGAAGATCGTCGGTTCAAATCCGATCGAGGTCGCCATATTTGCTTAGGTAGCTCAGTCGGTAGAGCAGGGGACTGAAAATCC
>Ga0163159_1001186_pt1 | contig 26236 bp, 16 predicted proteins | sample BioMet9_FD_108702 | JGI IMG/M metagenome (GOLD analysis project Ga0163159, IMG submission 108702) | Microbial communities from bioreactor (seeded with sewage sludge) at Lawrence Berkeley National Lab, California, USA - Biofuel... | ecosystem: Engineered > Bioreactor > Anaerobic > Unclassified ... | reverse complement strand
CCAAAGCCCCGGCCCACAGTCAGTGTCTGCCTTGGATTCATGCCAACCTCTATGCCCGGCATCTAGTCAGTCTGTAAGAATCATTACGAGAGAATAGTATTGAAAAGTATCTCACATCCCATACAAAGTAAGCTAAAGTCCTTGTGCCATTGCCCGTAAAACGCCTTACTGTCCATACTCCACGATATTATGTTTCAGGCTGTTTGCGGCTTTTGATGTACCCCATGACGCAGACCAGTATCGCTAGTACTGCAGGGATACCGTAAGCCGACCAGACGCCCAGATTAGCAGCGATGACATCGCCCAGGACCTTATCGTGTACGATCATAGAACCAGACGTCCACCCCAATATGCCTGCCCCGATATAGGTGACGACAGGGAACCGTTCCATGACCTTGCCGATGAGCTGACTGCCGCTTACGACGATGGGAATACTGATGAGCAGACCTAGGACAACGAGGATGAAATGTCCTGCCGATGCCCCGGCAATAGCCAATACGTTATCGATACTCATGATGAAATCCGCGACGATGATCGTCTTGACGGCACCCATCAGGTTGTCTGCCGCATCGACTTGTTCTGCCTGTTCGCTCGGCACGAGCAACTTGACGGCAATAGGCACCAGAAATACTCCACCAACAGCCTGCAAATACGGTATAGTCAGCAGCCAAATAGCGACAAAGGTCATAGCCAAGCGAATCAGAATCGCTCCAGCCGTGCCGATATAGATAGCTTTCTTGCGCAAATCCAAAGGTAACTTGTTTGAAGCCATGGCGATGACGACGGCATTATCTCCAGCCAGCACCAAATCAATGATAACAATCGAGCCTAAAGCCATGAGGAATTCCATTGAAAAAATATTCATTTCCATAGTGTATACTCCCTACTTTCTTATAAAAATCAATCCACTTAGACAAAAAGAGACTTCCGCATGGTATCAAAAAAGGATATCATGCGAAAGTCTCACCTGCTGCGATTAGACAACGCCGCCACCAGCTGAAATCAGCTTGCTGTTGATGACGGCCGAAAGGTTACTCCCCTTCGCTATTTGATTGTAGTGTAAGTATATCAGACAGAAAGAGCTGTCGTCAATACTATTTATAGAAAATCATTATTAATTATTGTTATGTCTCAGCCACTATTTACCACAGTAATCTTAATTTCTATTTATTCGCAGGATATCCGGTATAGTCTGAAGTAACATAATCAATCTTGCTCGTATCACCTGTATACGGGGTAATAGTCGTGCCTTTCGGATTAGCTTTGTAATACGTGACCTGATAAGTATTACCATCTGTCGCCTTGAAATACGTATATGTTTCATCAGCCGTAATGTCATAGCCTCTGCGATTAGACAAATTCTTCCCCAGATACTTTGGCACTTCTTGGAGCATCCCGCTATCGTAAGCATTCGCTTTGCCGACTTTATATTCCTTGTAGCCGGAAGAATTTATAAACCACCAAATAGACGTATCATCAGGATTTCCATTATTGATGTCCTTCGAACCATTATATCCTTTGCCCGCAAAACTCAATGATGTCTTATGGAATGTCAAAGGCCCTTTATATATATTTCCCTTATTATCCCAATTTCTTTTAACGACGACTGATTCCAAATCGTCGACATAGCCGTAGGCCTCTCCGGCGATGCTCTTCACATCTGATCCAATGGTGCTGTATATAGTACCCAATGAATCCTTGATATTCCAATGAAACCATACAGCCGTACCAATGCCAAGAATCAATAATAAAATTATACCGTACTCCGTCAATCCCTGCCCTTTACGATTCAACATCAATTTACGCCGCGCTCCTTCCGCAAATTATATCATATCCCTTCAACAATACTCGTCATTCTGATAGTAATATATCATACGCATACTACAAATCATCTTTTTCATTTCCAATGAGAACGTAATGTGTTCCTTTTGAATTATCTTTGGAAATTCCCAACAAAGAAACGCTAGCAGCCATTAAAGAAGTGGAAGAAATGAAAGAAATGAAAAAACATCCTGAACGCTATAAGACATACACGGATGCAGATGAACTGTTCAAGGATATTACGTAAGATTTGAAATATATTCTCAAAACGTGCCAAAATGGGGGCAGCCCCCATTTTGGCACGTTTTTTATAAATATCCCTTATGTTTCCCGATTACTTCTAATAACTTTGACCACTTTTGTCGAAAATCGACCACTTTTGCAAAACCGTTTCCATCAGGTTGCATTTATTGATATTATGAATCTAATAAGAAGATGAAGTTATTTTCTAATTTTATAATCACACAATAAAGGAGATGAACACATTATGAAGCAATCATTTTATTCCGGAAAAATTCTAGCAGCAGCTATCTTAGGGGCCCTGCTCACGACTGGTCCGGTCTGGGCCGCTACCCAGACCGCGACGGATACGGTAACGACCAGCAACACAGCCGGTACCCGTTACACCAGCATCGCCGTAACTCAAGACTCGTCTACGGAGAAAAACACAATCGCCGCGATTGCCGCTGAAGAAGAGGCGGCAATGCATGTGTACTTGGCTCCTGGCGCCACCATCACTGCAAACAGCGTCACTGATGGTACCACAGGATACAGAGCCATCGGTATAATAGCTGATAATGAATCCCTGACTGTGGATGGAGCACTAAATGTAACCGCTGCTGCTACCACGGCGGCAACCCAAACTGGCACAGAAATGTATATCACTGCTACAGGCATCAATAATTATGGATCTGACTTGACCTTGGGCGAAGCCGGCAGCACCAATACCATCACCGCCAAAGCAGATACTGGCACGTATACTGGCACAAAAATGGATAGTAGTGGCAACATAGAACCTGGATACGGCCTCGCTATGGCAAATGGTATTTTTAAAAGAGCTGGTAACATCACCATTAGTGGCGATACCACCTTGAATATCAGCGCCCAGGGTATGACCCCTGCTGAAAACTCCAAGGTTGTAGAAGCCGCTGCCACCGCCAACGGCATCACAGGCCGCGGCGGTATGCTTAAATCTGGACGCAAAGTTCCTCTTGGCGGCGGCTCCACTAAGTTAGACGCCATAGCAGGTACAATCAGCGCCCAGGGCGGCACGGTAAATACCGGCAGCAACGGTGCTTATGCCGCATCCATCGGCATCGATAACTCCGGCTCCAAGCTGACCGCAGATAGTGTAGATCTTACTGTCACCGCCAAGGGTGGCACTGCTGCCGGCGATGCTAAAGGCGTTGATGTATGGGCTACGGCCAGCGGCCTGACACAATATGACTATAATTCCATATATGCTTCCAATACCAACTTGACCGTAACTGGCCCCACCTCTTTGCATGTAACCGCTATCGGCGGCAACTACACAGGAACTGCTACAGCCGAAGATAGCTCGGCAGTCGCTACAGGTATCGGCACATTGTTGACACAACATGAGGAGTCCATCCTGTATAGCGGTACATATAAACTGGGTGACGTAACTGCCGTAGTCAATGCCAGCGGCGGTACAGATAATGCCGGCAGTGAAGATCCGGAAAACCTGACCACGGGTGGTGACGTCTCGGCCGCTGCTGCAGGCGTCGCGACAGGTATCGGCAGTCTGACCGCCAAGAACCTCGATTTGACCGCAACGGCCCAAGGCGGCACTGCTGCCGGCGAAAATGCTAGTATAGATACCACGGCATATGGTTTATTCCAGATCAATATCAATCCCCAAGGACCAAATGATACCAGCAACATAATGGTAACCGGAAATACCAAGCTGAACGTCAGCGCCACTGGCGGCAATACTACCGGCAGCGGCAGCACCGATAACGCCAACACAAATGCTATCGGTTTGGCAACTATACTCTATACCGAACCGTATCCTATATTAGGTGACATGGAACTCGGTACAGTCAGCGGCAGTATCAGCGCCACCGGCGGCACCGTAAATGCAACAAATGCAATCACTCAGGCTATCGGAGGTATGAATGGCGGTCCCCTCAATACTATTACTGAAGCCCAAAACAGCTATGCTGGCGGCACCATGACCATGGATAGCCTGGACCTGAACGTTACTGCCAGCGGCGCTAAACTGACTGGTATGACAAATTCGGGAATTACTACTGCTACGGGGATGCTGCAAAACAGTGCGAGTATAGATGGAGACAGCACCCTGACCATCACCGGCACTACAAACCTGAATGTCACTGCCACCGGCGCTGAACCCACAGATACAGGTATTTTGACCAGTGCCATTACAAATGCCGCTGGCCTGACCATTACGGAAAGCAACTTTAGCGATACAGTCTATACCATTGCTGACCTGGGGCCGGTCACCACCACTGTGACGGCCAATGGCGGCACAGTAAACGATGTGCTTTCGACGCTGCAAACCAATGCCACCGGCTTTACTATTGCAAACCAAGTAAAGGCCAAGAGCCTCGACTTGACCGTCACGGTCAATGGCGGTACAGTGAAAGGAACCACAGAAGGAAACGCTAACGAGGGAAATTTGGAAACGCTCGCTTATGGCATCAAAAGTAGTTCCAACAACTCAGAAGCGCATTTGACTGTACCTGGTGCGGTCAACTTTAGCGTCAGTGCTACGAGCGGCACCGCAACAGATGGCGCCGAAGTAAAATATAACAGGGTGACCGCTGACGGCATCACTCTGGGAAGCGATTGGGAAAGTGCTCCCGTCTATGCTACACTGGGTTCCGTCAACGGCAGTACAACTGTCAACGGTGGCGCCGCTACTATAGCTGCCCAATATACAGCTGCAGGTATCACGTCGCAGAACGATTCCCACTTAACTACCGGTGATGTCAATCTGACTGTCGCTGCCAATGGCAGCAAGGACACCCCCGACAGAACCTATCTTAGCTCTGCAGGAATAACTGCATATGCTAACTCTTCTGCACAGATAAACGGTAATGCCCTCATCAAGACGGCTGTAACACCTGCGGCAGGGGCCAACGGTTATGGTAATTTTGCTGCAAGTGCCCTAGAAGCAATAATGGCCTCTACCATCAATGTAGGGACAGACGGCGACGGCAACTCTCTAAATAAGACAGTCCAAATAGAAGGTTCCGTTGTAGCACTTATGGACAGCATCATCAACCTCACACTGGACAACAACGCCTCTTACCTGCAAGGCAACGTAATCTCCTCTGTTCCCAGCTCCGCCAGCGGCATATCAATGCCTCCCGGCACGGTAAATCTGGTCGTAGCCAACGGCGCTATGTGGCGGCCGGTATATGACAACCGCTACGGCGATTTTAGCGAAACAAAAGAAATGACAGGTTCAAACCCTGATGGCACAACTTACACCTATACCACCACGTCTACCTACGCTCCCAGCTACACGGTGAAGGATAACAGCATCGACACACTGACTCTCAAAGACGGCGGCATCGTTGACCTGACTTGGGACAATCCGACTCGCAGCAGCGAGTTCCGCACGTTGAGCATAGGCAACCTCACTGGTAATGACGGCGTATTCAAGCTCAATGCCGACTTGAGGAACAACAAAGCCGACAGCATCAGCATCGGCCCGGACAGCACGTCCACCCAGGCTTATATCGACGTGGCCTACGATCCTGCCTTGGCTATCCGGACTTTGACTGCCGGCCAGACCATCACGGGCAAGGCCAATGTCGTCAGCGCTTCCCCCACCAGCATGACCTTTACGGGCAAACTGGATTCGTACAACCTCTACACCTACACGCCTACCCTGGTAAACAACGGCGACGGCACGTGGGACCTGACAGCACTCACCATCGACAGCGCCAAGACCAGCGGCCATGTCACGAGCGGCGCTCAGGACCGCATCGCCCTGAACAGCCTGTGGTACGACGAAGCCAATAATCTGGCCAAGCGCATGGGCGACCTCCGCGGCTCCGAACCTGCCGAAGCCGGCATCTGGGCCCGCTACAACCACAGCAAGCTCGAACAGGCCAACACGAAGCTCATGGCCAACCTCTTCCAAGTCGGCTACGACAAGGATTCAGCCACCCAGACCGGCACCATCTATCGTGGCCTCGCCGTGAGCCACGCTACGGGCAACGCTGACTATGATTTGGGCAGCGGCGATGTGAAGGAAACGACGTTATCCCTGTACCAGACGGGTGTCAAGGACGATGGCCGTTACTATGACATCATCGCCAAGGTAGGGAAATATCAGGACGACTATGACCTGACGAAGACAGCCAACGTCAGCCACGCCGACTACGACACGTGGGCCTACAGCATCAGCGGCGAATATGGCAAGCGCTATGAACTGGGCCGCGGACTCTACGTAGAACCGCAGGCCGAATTCATCCTGGGCCGCCTCAACGGCACGGACTACACGACCAGCACGGGCATGAAAGTCGACCTGGACGCCCAGAACCGGGCCATCGCCCGCATCGGCACGGCCTTCGGCAAGACATTCACCAGCGGCAGCCTGTACGGCCGGCTCAGCTACTACCACGACTTCGGCAGCGGCATCAGCCTGACCGCGACGGACGACGGCCACTCCCTCACCTACGGCAGGGACCTGGCAAAGAACTGGGGCGAACTCACCCTGGGCGGCACCATGACCGCCGGCAAGGACACCCAGATCTACGGCGAACTCACGAAATACATAGGCCAGCTCACCAGCAACATCCAATTCAACATAGGTGCTCGCTGGAAGATTTAATCAGCACTAGTTGAAATACATTCTCAAAACGTGCCAAAATGGGGGCAGCCCCCGTTTTGGCACGTTCACCTAAAAAGACCAGGTGCCGCACAGGGCATCTGGTCTTTTGCATGGTTCAAAATATATTAATAAGCCTTGAGCAGCGCCGAGAAGAACGCTTTGCCTGCTGGCAGCGCATCGGCGGGAATCTTTTCGTTGACTTGGTGAGGATTGCTCCAACGGCTGTCGAAGCAGAACCCGTCAAAGCGGAACACGTTGTGCACTACTGGTGCATAGTAATGGGTATCCGTAGCGCCGAGTACGAGGAAGGGGATCAGGATGATGTCGTCACCGTAGAGCTGATGCAGGATTGTTTCTACGAGGCGGTAGTCATCGCTGTCCGGCGTAGACGTAGGCATGGGATTTTCGCCGGAAATGTGACGGATTTCCACACCTTCAGGCAGGAATTGCTTCAAGTAATCCATGACCGACTCTATCGTGTCACCCTGGAGGATACGGCAGCTCATGCCCGTCGTCACATGGGCCGGCATGACGTTGGGCTGGGTGCTGGCGCTGGCCATGGTAAAAGCAAACGTCGTATGGAGCAGTGCATCCAGTTCTGGATTTTCTTTGGCCAGGCGGCACAGGTCATCCCAATGGCCCTGCGGATCCAGGTAAATCTTCTTTTTGTCACCCGTTGCGACGACAGCCATAGCTTTGAGCTGTGCTTCTGCCAGCGGCGTCAAACGATACGGATAGGGATGGGCTTCGATGTCGACGATAGCCTTGGCCACAGCTCCCAGAGCCGTGCCCGGACCGGGTTTGCTGGAATGGCCGCCGGCGCAGTTTTTGTAAATTTCGAAGTTGACAGCCGCTTTTTCGCCCAGGCCAATATGGGCAATGCGTTTGCCGTCTTCTTGCATGACAATCTGGCCGCCTTCATCGAAAGTACAGCCAATCTTCACACCTTGTTTTTCCAGGTTCTGCGACAAGAGCCGAGCTGCATCGGGACCATCGGCCCGATAGATTTCTTCGCCATAGCCCAAGGAAATGTACAAGTCATAGTCAGGCCGCCAGCCTGTAGCCAAGAGTTCTTCCACGGCTTCCATTTCCGCTAAGAGCAGGTGCTTGCAGTCCGTCGTACCGCGGCCATGGACGCAGCCATCAGCATAGGTCGCTGAAAATGGCGGGTACTTCCATTGCGTTAAGTTACCTACTTCGACGACATCCTGATGGGACATGAGCAGGAGCGGCTGCTTGCGCGGTTTGGCCGCTTTCCAGCAGAATTGCAGACCTGCTTCACCGATTTCGGTCAACTGGAATTCCTTGAAAATAGTAGGATAAAACTCCCGCAAATAGCTGTGCAGCTTTTCAAATTCCGACCAATCCACTTTATTGCCATATTCATTGGAAACGGTCTGGCACTCAATCAATTTTTGGAAATGAGCAGTCAATGCTGCGTCTTCGTGTACGTTCATACTATCCCCTCCTGAATCACTATATCAAAAAAATCTCCGTCAAAAAGAGACGGAGATCTATAATCACGCTGTTTCTGGATTTCCAAGGTCTACCATTTGTATTGGTGCTATTCTAACACGTACCTCAGACCACGTCAATACGATTTTCCTTCATTCATCGAGCGATTCGGCCTGCAGTGTCACTTCCAGATAATTCATATGGTCTGCATACCGGTGCGTCAATCCAGGAGCGACCTTATGTATGAGCAGCAGGGCCACTTCGTCATTTTCCGGATCAGTCAACGGGTCATAGGCATCACCATCGTAACGCAGACAAAAATCCATCGTGCCATTTCGTTCAGACCAGCCCAGGTCCAGCGCCGCATCAAAGCACTCCGGCAAATGCAGCAAGATACATTGCATAAACAGTTCTTCAAACAGGCTCTGGCATTGATAGCAGATCCGATTAGAAATCATATGGTTTTGGATGAACTTCACGATAGCGCTGTTGATACCCAAGAAATCAAACGCTTTCGATGGGATGTCGTAATGGAACGGCTTGAGCTGTTTGATGAACAGCCGCGTCTTTTCTTTTTTAGGATCATCAAAAATCTGTTTAGGCGTACCGTCTTCATAAATGATACCTTCATCCATGTAGAAAATCCGCGAGCTGATGTCCCTGGCAAATTTCATTTCATGGGTAACGATCATCATGGTCATTCCTTTTTCAGCCAACCCCCGGATGACGGATATGACTTCTCCCACCATAGTCGGGTCCAACGCACTGGTCGGTTCGTCAAACAAGATAATTTCCGGTTCCATAGACAAGGTACGGGCAATGGCCACACGCTGTTTCTGGCCGCCAGACAGCTCATCGGGATATGCGAAAGCCTTTTCAGCCATCCCCACGGAGCGCAACAAGGCCATGCCCTTATCGTACGCTTCCTGCCTTGAAATACCTTGCAAGTCCATTGGCCCGATCATGACGTTCTCGATGACCATGAGATGTTCAAAGAGATTGAAGCTCTGGAACACCATGCCCATTTTTTGGCGCACTTTATTCAAATTTACGCCCCGCGTCAAAATATTCTGCCCATCTACCCATATCTCGCCCTTCGTCGGAAATTCCAAGCAATTCAGGCAGCGCAGCAGCGTACTCTTTCCCGTACCGGACGGACCAATGATACTGATGACTTCTCCTGTTTCGATTTCACAATTTACATCCTTCAGGGGTGTCACATTGGGATAAGCTTTACATAAATGGCGAATAGAAATCATACTCATAATTTCACCCCTTTCAAGGTACGGGGACGTTTCTTAGGATCAATCCTATATTCCAGGTACGTAAGCATCAAAGCCAGCCCCCAAGATACGGCCAAATAAATCAACGCCGTCACGATAAGCGGGAAAAATGCTTCGTACGTACGGCTGCGGATGATATCGCTCATCTTGGTCAAATCCTGAATTGCAATGTAGCCCACGATAGCCGTCGATTTCAACAAAGAAATAAATTCCCCTGTATATACGGGAAGGATATATTTTAATGCCTGCGGTGCCACGATTTTCACAAAGGTCTGTACCTTGGTAAAGCCCATGGCATAGGCCGCTTCCTGCTGTCCTTTATCTACGGCATCGATGCCGCTGCGCATCATCTGCGACACATAGGCCGCCATATTAATCGCAAAGGCCGCGATTGCCACATACACTGGATCGATGAGGCTTTTACCAAAAACGATATAATACATGATCATCAAAAAGACCACCAACGGCGTCCCCTGCATGACTTTGACGAAAATACGCGCTGAGATACTCACGATTTTATAAGGAGAACGCCAGAGCATACAGACGAAAAATCCCAGGATAGTTCCGAATATAGCCGCAAATATCGTAATGATGATGGTGACTTTCAAGCCTTGAAAAATCATTTGATACCGGTCTTCCATGATAAAGTTGCGGTAAAAACTCTCCTTGATGCCGCCCCAGAAATCAGCTTTCCCATTATCTACATTCGTCTGCCTGACTACCAGCACGATGCCGCTGTGATAAATAGGCTCTGAAAAAAGGATACTTTTCTTCCGTTCCTCCGTGATACTGATAGCGCCGATGATTATATCCACTTTGCCCGATACTACAGAAGGAACCAGTGCGTTAAAATCCATATTCTTCAATTCCACTTCATAGCCAGCATCCTGCATGATTCGCACGACCAGATCCGGTTCATAGCCCACTATATCACCGTGGCTGATGTAATCCATGGGCGGGCATTCCGCATTGAGGCCGCAAATTACTTTTCCTTTTGAACCAGTCTTACTCACAGGAAGAACTTTTTTATCTTCAGAATTACCGTACCATAGTTCATCTATACTCTTTAATGTGCCATCTTTTTCATAGCGCGCAATACCCGCATCCAGTATAGCCTTTAATTCCGGCTTAGCATTACTGATACCGACACCAATCATATCCGACGATGCTGCTTCCTTGATATAGGCGACATCAGGATTTTTTCGGGAAATTTCTCGGGCAACCGGTTCATCGCAGAGAAATCCCTCGACTTTGCCAGTCTTCAATGCGGCCAGGCAATCAGTATAATTATTGAAATAACTATATGGCGAGTGTGGCAAATATTTCTGCGTCAATAAATCCAAAACTGTGCCTGTTGTGACACCCATAAGTTTTCCATCCGCCTCTGCCAAGGTTTTATATTCCAATTCTCCCTCACCTTGACCATCAGCCTGCGCATGAGCCGTACCCAGCCAGCCGATGACGAATAAGCTCAACAAAACCAGTCCCACCGACAAAAAACACCGCTTACTTTTTAACATAAAATCACCTCGACATATTCATATATTAAGTTTATATAAGCCATATTATTTATTTATTTTAATAATACCATATATCAATCAATGTATAAACATTTTATTTTATTTTTTCAGGCATTTGACCAACTAAAAGCACTGAGATAACTATGCCCATTTACATCCTACCTAATCCAAACTCGATAACATGTTGTTTTACACCTATTCACAATCATGTTAAACTGGTCTCAGGTAAAAATATTTTATGCGAATATTACAATCAAAGGGGAAATGCAACATGGCACATATAGACGAAAATGCAGAAGCATATTATATCGGATTGATGAATTCTTGTGGGTATAGGGAAAAAGATCTAGAAAAGCCTGTGATCGGCATCGTCAATTCCTGGAACGATGTAAATCCCGGCCATAAACCCTTGCGGGAATTGGCCCAATACGTAAAAGAAGGTGTCTGGGCCGCCGGCGGCACACCGGCTGAATTCACCGTACCCGCCCCGTGCGACGGCATGGCCCAACTGCGAGGCATGCAGTATATCCTGCCGACGCGGGACCTACTGACCGGTTCCATTGAAACCATGGTCCGAGCCCATGAATTTGCCGGCCTCGTGTTCCTGTGCGCCTGCGACAAAATCGTACCAGCCATGCTCATGGCTGCCGCTACGCTGAATCTGCCCAGCATCTTCCTGACGCCGGGCTCCATGCTGCCCTATAAAGACGACGGCGTAGTGTATGCCACGCCTGACTTAAAAGAAGCCATCGGCAAATGGCGGGCCGGCAAAATAAGTGACGCCACGTTCAAGCGCTATCGGGAAAACATGTGCGCCTCCTGCGGCACCTGTTCCATGTACGGCACGGCAAACACCATGGCCGTCTTTGCCGAAGCCATCGGGCTATGTCCCTTCGGCTCCGCCACTATGCCATTCTGCGCCTCCGCCAAATACAAGCAGGCCCGCGACGTAGGCGAACGGATCGTATCCCTCACTAAGGAAGGCAGGACGGCCCGCCAATACATGACGAAATCCTCTTTGGAAAACGGCATCCGCCACGTCTCCGCCACGGGCGGCTCCAGCAATTTTGCCCTGCACATCATGGCCATCGCCAAGTTGGCCGGCATAGACATGACGTTAAAAGAATTCGACGAAATCCAAGGCACCGTGCCGGTCATCGCCAAATTCAAGCCCTCGTCCCAGTATAATCTCATCGACTATGGTGAAGCTGGCGGCGCATTGGCCTCGCTGAAAACCATTGAACCATTTCTCCATACAGATGTCCCCGTCATCATGGGCGGCACCTTGAAAGAATCCCTGGACGCGTTAGACCGGAACATAGACCGAAACATCATCCACGACTTGGATGACCCGCTCCATGAAAACGGCTGCTTCTCCGTGCTGTATGGCAATCTGGCACCGAAAGGCGCCGTCGTGAAAAAAAGCGGCGTCGACCCGACCATGTTCGTCCATCGGGGACCTGCTGTCGTCTTTGACAGCGAAGAAGAAGTCATGGACAGCCTCATGCATTCAGAAATCAAACCGGGCTCCGTACTGGTCATCCGCTATGAAGGCCCCAAAGGCGGCCCCGGCATGCGGGAATTATCCATTCCGGCAGCCATGCTCGTCGGCATGGGCCTGAGCAAATCCGTAGCCATGGTTACGGACGGCCGTTTCTCCGGCGCCTCCCGCGGCCCCTGTGTAGGGCATGTCACACCCGAAGCCTGGGACGGCGGCCTGCTGGCCTATGTCAAAGACGGCGACATGATCCACATCGACCTGAACCAACACCTGTTAGAATTGGAAGTATCCGACGAAGAACTGGCCCAGCGCCAAGGAACCATGCAAAAACCTGACCATAAAGCCACGGGCATCCTCAAAAAATACCGTCAAATGGTAGAAGGTGCCGATGAAGGGGCTACGTGGCTGTATTAAATACCATATGCAAATAAAAAAACTCCCTATGACAGTATCGCTACTGGATAGGGGGTTTTTCGTCATTCCGATTTTCTTGCAATACTCTGGCTGCAACGCTCCTTCAATTAATCAAGATCACTGGCTATCCCCGTATGCTTGGCAATTTTCCAGAACAGGGATTTCAAAAAGCCTTCATCATAGTTCAGGAAATAGTCTGTATAATCCTTTCCATTATTTTCGACAGCACTGTCCAAAAGTACATGTCGCTGGCCACTTTTTTTGAAGGTTTTGAATTTAACCGTAATCGGTCTGACCTTCCCTGGATATCCGGGGTAGCCATCATCGCTGGTGAGAAATATGATGCACCCCAGTGTGGCAATATTACCATCTGTAGCAGAATAACAACTGGTTTCATCCCAATACACACGCCCCCCATCTGATCCACCGACGTTGGGATATTGCCCATACAGCGGCGTGGAACCAGAACCCGGAACGATGGACATGGCCGATGACGCTGCATAGGCCGTCGGCATAACAGGACTTTCTACTGCTGGACCCACCAGAGCAGCCATCCCGAACATCGCCATGATAACCCACATTTTTTTCATATTAACCCGACCTTTCCTCACGATTCTAAATATTCTATGACAATCATACCATTTCACCTCGACAGTAAATGTCATTGGAGATGAATGGTCCTTTATGTGTAATATATCATGCCGCGGCTTCACATCATCTTTTTCATTTCCCGGTCATCATTGACAGAAAATTTCCTGTCACACGCAAAAAGACGCGCCCACCCAGTATATGTACTGAATAGGCGCATCTCTTCTTCATCCTTTATAGAAATGTCAATTGCGTAATAAAATTCTCATCCTCCGTCTTGAGGGTTACGAGCGTGCCGGATACACCTAAGATGCTAGTCCCTAAAAGAGAGTCGCCGCTTGTATCCAGATCAATACGTAAGGCGGGACCTATGTGTTCGTACACCACTGGCACATCAGGCAGTGTATCGCGGATGCAGCGATTTGCCAGATATTTGTAAACATCCTGATTCCGCACCGTCCCGTCCCGAGTCTGTACCAAACTCGAATCGCTTGACACATAGTTATCGTTAGAACTAATTACTTCATCATAGGTGGTGAAAAAGCCCCCAGCGGAGCATTTTTTGGACTGTTGTAATATTCCGGTTGCCCTTATAGTCCAATACGACGGACGGAGTACCTACATTGTTATAAGAACTGTCACCGACAAGCACCTGATTGTTTTCAAAAATCGTATTCGTCACATCGGGCGTCCTGGTTTTACCAGGCGCATTATCATGGTTATACCCATAAGCATACATCGTCAATTCCGGCGTAGTGCCATCGGCTTTCTTACCGACGTATAAATTCAGCGCTGAAGCATCCCTTGCCATGCCAGTGAGATTCACCTGGTTCTTCCGGTTCACTGTATTGGACGCTTGGGCATAAGCGCCCCCTGCAGCCCCTGCAGCGTCAGTCGTCACTTCCGCCGAAATGCTCGACGCATCCCACGCCGACAAGGTAATGACACCACTATTATTTCCATTGCCGGTGACAGTTCCTTTAATATTGACCGTATCCGCCAGGGTCACATCATTTTTCGCCACGCCGCCAGCTATGGCTATCGCTCCAGCGGCTGAAGAATACGTGTTGCCGCTGATATTTTGCGTCGTAGACGCTTCATAGACCTGATTACCTGACGCATGGACCACACTTTCTTCTACTACCGTTACGTCGGCGCTCTTATCCACGGTTTGTCGGGCTTCCGGATCCTTGTTGACACTCACGGCACCACCAGAATTGACGTTTACCGTATTGCCTTCTCCATCGGCATTCTGTACTGCAAGATTATTGACCGCTTTGGCATTGACCGTACCGGCCTTGATGTCGGCATTACCACCCAGGCGGACCTGTGTACCCATATCTTGGTAATTTTTCATTTCCGTAATAGCCTCAGCGCTGCCAACAGCGCCACCGCCGCCCATAGACGACCTAGCATGGATTTGGGAAACATCCTGTTCTTTGGCATTGGCATTCAACGTATCGGCAATATTCCAGGTTCCTAAGAGGACAACCTGCGAGGACGTGTTCAGCGTGTTCTTCGCTTCCGATGCATAGGGCGATGTCGTCACCAAGCCGGCTGAAACATTGGTCGCCTTGGCATAGGCCTGCGACTGGTTGTTTGCCGTCATATCCAAGTTATTCACCTGACCGCCGGCAGCACTTACGACAGACCGGTCTGACCCTTCCGTATAGGCTCCATTGGATCCATTAGCATACAGCAAGGCCGTACTGTGCCCCCAGATATTAGCTCGGCGGCTGGCCAGGTTTTCGCTGGTAAGGGTTACGTTCGTCTGTCCTTCTATGCCGCTATTCCCTTCATATGTTTCATTGCCTATATCGACGACAGCCTGCGTATCCGTATTGGCATTCGCACTATTGGCACCTACGCTGGCCCCTATGGAAGCCGCACCGCCGAATACATCGGAGCTGGCCGTCCGTTCCCCAGCCCGGCCCATGCGGGCATTGACATCAAGTGTATCCGCCTTAAAGGTATTACCTGAAGCCGCCGTGACTTTGGCCGTCCCCGTCAGTTTGGCTGTCCCTTTCGTCCGGCCCACGCCGGCTATGATGCCTGCCGCTTCACCGTCCGAGTTAGCCGTAACCTGTGATTCGTTCACGGCCTGCAGCGCTGCCGATTTGCCGCCAACGGTATAGCCGCTGCCCTGTATCTGAAGCAGCGCCTCACCGGTATCGGCTACATCGGCCAGAGAACCGACACCACCACCAGTGAGAGCGATGCTGAAGCCCCAGCCTTCGGCGGTATTCGTCAAGTCCCGCAAGGCCTGGATAGTCAGCGTATTGCCACTGGTAATCGCGTGTCCCTTTGCAGCATTGGTATTGCCGATGGACACACCGACCGTACTCGTATTGTCTATCAGTGCCTGGTTATAGCCCGCCGCCACGCCGAGACCTACATTCAAGCCGGACGCGATGGCTTTCGCCGTAGACGTATCACTTGCGTTGACAGTAGTATCCTGCGCAGCTGTGATAGAAGCATCCTGCAGGCTGACACCCACATTGCCGGATGAGGTGACAGACGCCCAGCTTACGCCGCCGGCTATGCCGCCGAAACCGCCTTGCCACGTATGGATTTTCGTCCCCGTCACGTCGTCCTGGGTCACGTCGCCCCGGTTTGCTTTAACTATGACGTCCTTGCCTGCAATAGTGGCATCCTGCACAGCCACGTCAGTATGGTGATTCTCCTTTAATTTGGCAATGGAGCCGCTGGCCGCACCGATTCCGGCAGCCAATGCGCCGCCATTGAGGTTGAACCCGTTGTTCTCGTTCGCCGTAATCACGGCATTGCCTTTATCGGCCGTGACAGCCGAGCTGGATACTTTGGTATGGACGCCGTATAGCGAAGTAGTACTGCCATTCGTACCCGTTTGGTCTGGATTGGAAGAAGAGAACAGCTTGTTAATATTGGCAATCTGGTCGTTGATGTTCTTCCGCGTATCGTCGCTGCCAGTGGATGCGGTACTGATACCTTGCTGGTTGACACCCGTTTCGATGTAGTTCAGAGACAGGCCCACCGCTCCCAAGGCTGCGTTGCCGACATGCTGGCTGCTCTGACGAGTATCTTCAGACCCGATAGTCGCATTGCCATTTGATGCACGGAGCGTACTACCCGCTACGGCCGTTGCCACGTAATCATTGAAATCGGCCAGGCTTACGCTGGCCCCTATGCCGGCCCAGGTTCCGCCAGACAGGCCGCCGATGAGGGCCGATGTTTCGTCGTGCTGGCTGGACAGGATATCGATATGTCCCGCTTCGATGGCACTGTCTGTCACGTCTGCCGTTACAAGTGATTGCAGCGTATTCTTGTTGATGGCGCCGCTTATACCGAATGATGGCGAATAAGGGTCGAAGTTGAAGGACAAGCCTACGGCCATCAGATAACTTTCGGCCTTGCTCGCGCCGCTAGCCCGTACCGCCGCTGCCGACGCATTGCCAAGGCCCTTCAAGACACTGTTCTGAACGGACGCATGGGTGCCAGATTCCTGCGTAGAAAAAGAACTAGCAAAGCCTACGCCTGCATTGCCCAAGCTCACACTGGCACCAGCGCTCCCCGTATACACCCGGTCCTCATGATTCGCCTCGATATTCGCCGACCGTCCATAGAGGACATTGATGTCGCTTACGGAAGCATCGGTATAACTGGACAAGTCATTCCACGAGCCCGAGCCGGTTGCCGCCACGCCTTTGGTGCTATACTGCACGGCCGCCGCCGCATCCAAACTGGACAGAGCCTGCTTTGATATGGCATTTACATTGAAATCATGAGCCCTGATAGCATAGGTTGTATCCGCTTTCGACAGGGCATCTTTCTTGCTGCTCCCATCCTGGCCGCTGACCTTGGATGTAATCTGGCGATCCACTGTGTTCCATTCGCCTACGAGACCGACAGCCACATTGCCGCCAACGGCTGCGCCGCCGGAGATGCTCTTATTATTCGTGTAATCCGTAGCCTTAACAGTGACATCAGCCAATGTGTTCGACTTTTCCTTTGGCGCTTCCAATGCCGTTCCTGTCCGAATGACCCAAACGATTTTATTCGAACTGGGCGACCTGCTCTCCACATCCAATCCCTGGTTGATCGTCGAATCCACGATTTGCGCCGTCGTCGCCCCACCGATTTTATTGAAAGTAAGGGTGACCAGATTATATATGCCTGCATCTGATTCTCCCTCCTGGGAATAATACATATCTACAATATCATTTGCTACCAAGTTGAACTGCCGGAATGTGTTCACGGCAATGCCCTGATTCGGATATACTTTTCCGGCATATAGTTCGATATATTGATGATCCGCATAATACGTGTATGTATTTGCACCATAATCTGACCGAACGATATCGCGTTCAAGAACTTCAGCATGAGGCGCATATAAACTGGCATCATTCACATGCAGGTTATCTTTAGAAGCAATGGTAATCGTACCCGGCCAATACTCATGCTGTCCCCCTTCGGCATCAACGGTAATGGTATGGGAATTATTCAAGGAATACTGGCTCATATCGCCGCTATTGATTACGTCGGCCATGGCGGCATCATTGCTGATCATCTGATTCCACGATTCCTCGCTAGGTGTCGCTACTACGAGCGTATCCGCGTTGATATAGCCATTCTTGCTGAGGACCATGCCATTCTGGCTGAAAAAATATAATTTTCCCTGACCTACCTCATTGTGGTTGATCGTATTGACCACACCATCGATATTGATGCGGGAATCTACGAAATTGACGAGCGCAGCGGCTTCCTGTGTCTTTCCTAGTTCATTGTAATGGAGATTGACCGTATCGTTTGCCGTAACATTGAAATTCTTGAATTTATTGATGGCCACGGCATTGTTCCCAGGAACAACAGTGCCAGCATAGACATCGGTCGCATTGCCGTTGACGACGTTTTTCCCATTGTCATTGCGTTCCAAAGCCGCTGCCAGTATCGTGAACGAACTAAAAGACAAGCATATGGCTGCCATGCTGGCAAGAACTTTTTTGCGCCGACAGAACGCGGGATATCGGGACCTGTATCTTTGTTTTCCTATCCATTGTCTGATGAATGTCATGTATATTCCTCCTCACCATCCGGCTCTACATCAGCTGTACATTTCCCATCAAAATCGGCTGGTAATAGAAAAATGAATGCGCGTCTTACTCTGTTCTTCATAATTGATCATGCGCGTCAGTGGAAAAGCCAGGCACACATTGGCATCCACATTCTGCCCGATACTACTTTTTATGCCAAGACCCGTCCCCGCCAAGCTCAGGCTGTGTATGGACTGCGTATCGCCCCAAATACGGCCAGCATCAAAAAATACATAGGCCTTCGTAAAAGAGTGCGGGATGACTGGCACTTCATATTCCAAGCTGCCGCAAATACCGCCCTGGCCGCCGAGGAGGCTTTCCTTATAACCTCGTACCGTATACATGCCGCCAATGTAAAACTGTTCTGCCGAAGGAATAGAATGGGAGCTGTTGAATTGTCCATCAAACCGGAAATTGAACGCCCGCCCCTTACCGTACCGCTTTTGGAAAAACAAATCGGCCATGTACTTGCCAAAATATCCTTTCGCGTTATATATATCCCAATATTCGCCAAACTGATAGCTATGTTTCTGATAGAAAACATAAGCTGGACCATAATTGATGCGATCGATATACACCTTCGTGCTGTATACCGTATTATCGAGCCAAGGGCGAATCATCGTATTCGTTTTGGCATTTTGATATTGATATTCTATGCCGGCTTCGGATCTTACTGTTTCTGTCGTTTTGACCGGATGGCTCAAAGAAAAAGTAAGGGAACGCGAATACCCCGTCGTATCTATGGCTCCCATAAAGCCATAAATCGTCCGGACCCGGTTTGTGCTGTACGTCAAGCCCAACTTCGTCCCCGCCCTGTTGATAGGCCGCGTATAGGAAGCGGTAACGGCGCTCAGACCTTTGGAAAAAGTCGTATTGATCATCAATGGATCCCGCCGCCCGGTCAGACTCCGGCGTTTCCAAAACATCCCACCCCGGTATAGACCGCTCGACGCGTTGCCCAGGTTATCCGAAAAGAGTCCCCACGTATCCAGGGCCGGCTCGTAAGTCTTGATGGTATAATCCGTCGTCCCCTCTTTTGTCCCGGCACGGAGTGCCAGATGCAGTTGAACATCATTGGCAGCGCCGAACCGCAGCAAATCCTTATCGAGCTGCGTAATGTTTGCTACCTTGCCTTCTGTCAAATGGACGCGGTTGCGAATGTAGTCCTGCCGCGTCGTCTTATTCCCTTCTACCGTCACCGAGCCTGTTTTACCTTCGACCAGTTCAATCTGTATGACGCCGTCTTTGATCATCTGCGGATATAACAGGGCCCGACAGGTCAGATACCCCTTGTGGGCATATAATTGGTTGATATCCTCTACCAAGGCATACAGATCCCGCACCAATACTTCTTTACCGATATAAGGAGCTGCCATGGAACGGAGTTCTTTTTCGGATAGAACAGATGATGGATTCATCTGGATTCCTTGCAAAACAAACGACACGGACTGCTCTGTTTTACCCTGCTGCCGTTGTTCAATGCCTTCTACCTTCCCTTGCGTGCGACCTTCAGCTATGCGCTGCGCTATTTTCTCCTGCTCCAATCGCTGCTTTTCCTGATTCAGCAAGACACCGGCATCATTTCCCGGATTCAATACCACCGGCCCAGAATCCGCCGCCGCTGTGTCCTGAAATCCCATTGCGGTCAAAATGGCAAGACTCATCACAATCATATGTTTTATATTCATATTTATTTCGCCTCTTTGAAAATATAATGTTATAAATATCCATTTCGCATCCAAAACAATAATAGTTTACTATATAAATTTATTTGTTATTTCATGCTGTGTTTTATATTTCATTACTATTTATTATTGCTATTCATTCATTTTTTCCCCATAAATTATTATTACAATATATATCTTGTACGGTATGAGCTGAGGGACACTTTTCAATACCATGGAAGCGTAATCAATCGTACAAACTGGCTAGATACCCGACATAGAGGTTGGCATGAATCCAGGACCGACAATGATGGTAGACCGAGACACCCTGACGAAATCAGATGCATACACAGGGGAAGAAAAGATATCCCTCAGGATGTGGCTCAGGGTATGCGGCACTTCATAACTTTTTTCATATGGTGATTTTGATTTACGAAATTTGAGTGTATAATGTAAAATATATATTTATTAATTAAAGTCAGGTGATATTATGGAAAATCTACAAATGGTACAAGATATATTGGAACTGACAGCAATACCCGTTGCATCGCGAAATGAACGGGCTATAGCAGACGTATTGCGCAAAAAGCTGGAAATCCTAGGTCTGGACGTCGAAGAAGACCATGCCGGTGCTTTGATTGGTGGCAATACGGGGAACCTCCATGCAATCCTAAAAGGGGACCCTGCCATTCCTGCCATCCTCTTCTCGTCCCATATGGATAGAGTCGCAAATAACGGCAATATAACGCCCGTCTGGAATAAGGAGGAACATAAGATATATGCCGACGGCAAAACCATCCTCGCCGCCGATGATGTCTCCGGAATCTGTATCATTCTGGAAGCCTTGCGCAATGTGCAGAACTATCACCTACCTCATGGCGATATCGAAGTCGTCTTATCCGTCTGTGAAGAAGACGGAGTCCTAGGCTCCCGCCATTTTGATTTTTCAAGATGTTCTGCTAAAATGGCCTTTGTGTTTGACGCTCCCGGTAAGGCAGGCAGAATCATCGGCCAAGCGCCATCCAAAGGCCGTATCACATTCGATATCCAAGGGCGCCAAGCGCATGCTGGAAATGAACCAGAAAAAGGATTGAACGCATTACACGTCGCAGCAGACTTATTGATGCATTTGCCAGACGGCCGCATAACCCCTGAAACGACATGTAATTTCTCCATCCTACATGCCGGGACCTCGACCAATGTAGTGTGTGGCCATGTAGAGCTGATAGGAGAACTTCGCAGCACGAATGCGCATGAATACGAAGCGCTTTGTCAAAAAATGAAAACAACAGCTGACGCCATTGCCCAAAAGTATGCCACGACCATTACCGCATCAATCCACACACTCTATCATACCTTTAAATTGGAGCCAGAAGAACCGGTAGTCCGTATTGCAATGAATGCTTTTAAAAACCTCGGTATCGACACTTCATTAGAACGCGGTGGCGGCGGCATGGATGCCAATCATTTCAATGCCCATAAAATCGCTGCTATCGGTATCGCCTGCGGCTATGCCAAAAACCACACGCCTGAAGAAAACCTTTCCATCGACGATTTCATAAACTGTGGCGAGGCAGCAACCGAATTCATAAAAGTTACCGCCGCTGGCAACTATTAAGGGAGGGATTACAATGAAATTTTCTTGTATCGCAACGGGCGATTCACTCATTACGCAACGTCTGCCGAAAAATGATCCGGCTAATCTGGCACTAAAAAAAATATTTGAAGCGACCGATGTCAGGATCACGAATTTTGAATTTTTAGTACATGATTATGAAGTGTATCCCTCTGCCGTTAGTGGCGGCACTTGGGTAGTCGCCAAGCCAGCGGTCATAGATGACTTAAAATGGCTGGGTATCAATATGTTTGCAGCAGCAACGAACCATTCGCTCGATTGGGGCCATGATGGCTTGGTGACTACCATGCGCCATTTAAACGAAAAAGGCTGTCTTTATGCCGGCATCGGCATGAATCTTGCGGAAGCGAGTATGCCAGTCTACCTGGATACTCCAGAAGGCCGCGTAGCCTTGATAAGTGTCACATCAACCGGAAAGGATTGGCATATCGCCGGAGAACAACGACCTGACGTCAAAGGGCGGCCCGGAGTCAATATGCTGCGATTCAAGATGATCAATTACCTGCCGCAAGAAGACATTGACACATTGCGAAGAATCGTAGATAAAACTTATGTAAATGCCCGCCGTATGCAACTTGAAAGGGAGGGCTTCGCAAAGCCAGAAGAAGGATTTGCCGTCGGCACAAACCGATTCGAAGCCGGTACGCCTGGCAGCAAAACATTTTGCAACAAAAAAGATTTACAGCGGATCATGAAGTACATCAAAGAGGCCCGGCGTCAGGCCGATGTCGTCATCGTCAGCCATCACGTCCATGAATTCCGCGGTATCGATAAAGCACTGGCACCGGATTACGCAAAAGAATTCGCGCATATATGCATCGATGCAGGTGTAACAGCGTTCATCAGTCATGGTCCCCATATCTTACGAGGCATGGAAATTTACAAAAACAAACCGGTTTTATATGGATTAGGTGATTTCTTCATTCAAAGCAGTTCGGTGGAACGACAGCCCACGGAGTTTTTCGATATATACAATTTAGGACTTGACGCCACGCCTTCCGATGGCTATGATGCCAGAAGCAAAAATGGTACAAGCGGCCAATTTGCCAACGCCAAAGTATTTGAGTCCGTCTTGGCACGCTTCACTGTCGAAGACGGCAATATCGCCGGCGTAGAATTGATGCCCATTACATTGGGATTCAACAAGCCCCTATCGCGGAAAGGGCGTCCTGAATTAGCATCTATAGAAGATGGCAACAGAATATTAAAAAATCTACAAGAGCTATCCGAGGAATTCGGTACACGGATAGAAATCAATGAAGGAAGAGGGTATATTCCCATTCCTCAATGCCAAAGGAGAGAATGACCACATGCAGGATATATCAAAAAAGCCTACAGTCGCAATCATCGCTACAGGAGGCACGATCGCAAGCAAAGGTGCTACGAATCTGTCTCTGACAGATTATGGCAGCAATGCCGGCCAGAAATTGATAGGTATACAATCCTTGATCCAGGCAGTACCTGAAATTACGAACATTGCAACCATTACAGGCAGTCAACTCTTCAATATCGGCAGTTCAAAATTACAAGTCGAAAACTTATTAGAATTAGCTCAGTACATCAACACTTTGTTCCAATCCGATTCTATCCAGGGAGCCGTCATAACACATGGGACCGATACGATGGAAGAAACGGCCTATTTCTTGAACTTAGTCATAAAAAGCGATAAACCGGTCGTATTAGTCGGTTCCATGCGCCCAGCCACAGCAATCAGCGCTGACGGACCGTTGAATCTGTTAAATGCAGTTGCCTTGGCCGCATCTCCCGAAGCAAAAGGGAAAGGTGTCATGGTATGCATGAATGATCAAATCTCCAGTGCATTCGGGGTTACCAAAACGAATACGACAAATGCCGCTACATTCCGCTGCCCTGATACGGGATATTTAGGCTATATGCAAAACTTCAAACCATATTTTTTAACGTCTCCGTCCAAAAAACATACCTATCTAACAGCTTTTGACGTATCGGACCGGACCACACTGCCCCGCGTTGATATTAATTATACCTATTTAGGTTCCGATGATATGGTCATACAAGCCGCTATCCAAAAGGGCTGCAAAGGACTCATCAATGCAGGCGTCGGCCACGGAAACATGCCCGACAGTATACGCCGCAGCTTATCAATGGCCGTATCAAAAGGAATTGTTGTCGTGGCCGGCTCCCGTGTAGGGACAGGAATGGTAACGCCGGTCCCCATCAACGAAAAATCCGGATTTATCAGCGCGATGATGCATACGCCCCAGAAAGCCCGCATCCTGTTAATGCTTGCGTTAACACGTACAAGCGATACTAAAGAAATCCAACACATTTTCAATGAATATTAGCCTGAGATAAAAATACCATAAAGATGATAGCCAAAAAAGAGCACCCTGATATGTCCCAGGTGCTCTTTTTGTGTCATAGTTCTCTCATGGCTTATCGGTCTTGAGATACAATCGAAATCACAGTAACGCCACGATTATGTTCCCCGACCTCTTCCTAGCAAAACTCTCACCATTTCAGAGATATGATATTCATATTGAATTCATAGTGATAATCAATAGATTGTGCTAATTGTTCTACCAGCTTGATTCCCAAACCTGCTATCGGGTCTGGATTCATCTTGATTTCGCTGAATGGATTGTAAGCTACACCGTCATTTTTCATACGGTATACAATTTCATCAGGACTGATGCTTAATTTAAGATCTATATAATGCACGCGGGACCCATCAGCATCTTTACTCAGGATATTGGCACACATTTCTTCGATACATAAAGCTATGTGAAAAGAACGCTGTTTACTGATACCGTTTTTCATGCAAAAGGTGGCTGCTTCTTCAGAAATTTTCACAGCCTTGTAGATATCGTTATTGATGGAAACGTTGAATGTTTGGCATGGTTTGGACGGCAGGATTTTCGAAAGAAACATGAATAAATCCAAGTGGAACGGCCATTTTCTATGGCGTGCCGCCACAATGAAGGCGATCAACAGGATAGTCAACACATCGGCGACAATATAAATATACCAAAAACCATTGTATCCCACCAAAGCAATGAGCGGAAAGGCCAGCAGGACAGGAAACAGTAACGGTTCGACTATGTTAATCAACAGTGACATGCGAATCAGGCCGACTACAGAATAATATAGGCCAAAAATCCATATGCTGGCACCGATGATCAGCTTCACGCAAAAGGTTTGGATAGCGAGAATACAAATATCTGCCCCTTCTGTAACTTGATAGGCGCTTACGATAAACGGCGCTAAAATAAAAATCAGTATGGCAAAGATAGAGGTAGTAAGAAATCCTGACCGCAGTCCATACATCATTATTTTCTTTAAATCCAACCGTTCTCCTTCGCCATAAAACATCCCCGTCATCATGCTCGTGATTTCCGCACAGCCTGCTGTCGGCGCAGACAACCAGCCATTGAGGGCATTTTGGATAGCCATGCCAGTCACCATGGCGGCGATGCCAAAACTGACGACCATATTATTGAATATAATAGCCCGGATAAAAATGCCCAGACAGCCGATGGTAAACGGCAGGCCCTGAGAAATAATGGTCCCTATTTCGCTCATGCTGATACAGGCTGATGTATATTTTATGTCCGTTTTCCGAATTACTGTAAAAAGATATATATTTCCTATAATATAGCCTAGAACTGTAGCCACTGCCAAACCAGCGAGTCCTAGACCTGCAGCCGTAACAAGTACTATATCAAGTACACAATTGATGGCTGTCATGAGGACGATACTAAGACAGCATTCCCTTTTCTTCCCCTGCAGGATGGCAAAATTCAGCAGCACCGAATTTATAAAGAAAAAGATAGAACCGAGGCAGGTAATCTGAACATAGGAATTGACCATAGGAAGCAGTTCCTCCGTCGAACCAAACAGTAGCGCCAGGGATTGCGAACAGAAACCACCTACGACTCCCAGTACGATTCCCAGGATAATAAAGAAAGACATACAGAAAGAAAATACGCCATTCCTGCCGGCCATATCGCCCCGTCCTATATGCCAGGTTGCACGGCTTTTCCCGCCAACCAAAATAAACGAGGAACATAACATGAGCATAAAATTGATTGTCGATGCTATCACCAAAGCATCCAACGCGGTTTCACCTAAAAAAACACCCGCTATCATAGCATCTATTACAGGCTGCAGCCACACTGCCATAGAATATAAAATAGCGATTGGAACGTACCGCCAAAACACCGTCCGTATCAACTTATCATTTTTCAATTAAACGCCCCGTTTCTATAAAAATCTATTTCACGATTCATTTTGGCTATGACCATTGCCTGCATGAAACGATTCCGAATTACCTGATTTCTATTGTGCTTTTAAATTTATGGGATGTGAGATACTTTTCAATACTATTCTCTCGTAATGATTCTTACAGACTGACTAGATGCCGGGCATAGAGGTTGGCATGAATCCAAGGCAGACACTGACTGTGGGCCGGGGCT
>Ga0163159_1001174_pt1 | contig 26334 bp, 28 predicted proteins | sample BioMet9_FD_108702 | JGI IMG/M metagenome (GOLD analysis project Ga0163159, IMG submission 108702) | Microbial communities from bioreactor (seeded with sewage sludge) at Lawrence Berkeley National Lab, California, USA - Biofuel... | ecosystem: Engineered > Bioreactor > Anaerobic > Unclassified ... | reverse complement strand
TACGAGTTTTCTCCGATAACTGCCTGGATTATTACCAAATAAGAACCTTCCGTTGATGCTTCTACAACTCTTAAATAATCAATGTATCCATCTCCATTTAAATCCAAATTGGAAATCTGATTATCAGGGTCATTTAAACGCTGTTCAAAGTCCTCCAGATTTTTTGAATCCCCGAATAAAGAAACTACCGCTTCTAAATCGAGATTATCACTTATATCATAACTTGTGGTTTTAGCGATTACTCTTTTCTGTGCATACGTACTGCCAAGAGTAAACAATAAAACAATGAAAAGGCTTACAATTTTTGTTTTCATATTAATAATTTTTTAATTCTTACTTTAACTGTTTAGTATGGCTATTTTTTGCCGTTTATTCCGAGTACAGTTCCGGGTAATCTTGGCCACCGATTTTATCGGCTGTACTTTACAGTTAAAACCGCAACTTTAACTAAACTGATTACAAATATCATTCCACAAATTTGCCGGGCTTTGCTTTGTTTAATTTTTTGCCTCTTAAACATTACCTCTGATAGTTAATAACAATTTCATTGTAAAATGATTACTAACGTGGTAAAGGCATTTTTTTATATTTCCGATTTTATTTTTATCCATTTTTTCTGTTGTTCCCCGGCAAAAAATGTCCAGGCAACAATGCGGCTTTTTTTATTTCCCTGCCCCATAGGTATAACTTTCACTTCAACAGCTTCCGCTCTTTTTAGAGCCTCTTCAACACCTTTAAGACTGGATGTTTTGGATAGTAATGTGGAAAACCAAAGGCAGGATGCAGAGAATTGTTTACTTTGGAAAATCATTTCTTTTACAAATCGTTCCTCTCCTCCCTCACACCACAATTCGCTGTTCTGACCTCCAAAGTTTAGTATTGGTTTGGTGATTTTTTTATGACTTAAATTGGTTAATTTACGAAGCGTCCCCGATTGCGCTTCTGCCAACGAAGCATGAAAAGGAGGATTGCAAATCGTTAAATCAAAAAGTTCGTCTTTTTGAATAATCCCGGTAAAAATGTCTTGGGGATTACGTTGCAATCTGATTTCTATCTTTCCCTTCAATAATGGATTCCCTTCAATAATTCTGTTTGCAGATTCAATGGCAACTGTATCAATTTCGGAACCAACAAACGACCATCCATATTCTTTATTTCCGATGATGGGATAAATACAATTTGCCCCCACACCGATGTCGAGACATTTTATCTGGCTACCCGTCGGAATCTTTCCCTTGTTAGAACTTCCTAATACATCTGCGATATGATGGATATAGTCCGCTCTTCCGGGAATGGGTGGACATAAATAATTTTTAGGTATATCCCAATGGGAAATGCAATAATAATGCTTCAGTAATGCCTTATTCAGCATCTTCACCGCTTCCGGATCAAAAAAATCAATAGATTCATCATTGTAACTATTCAACAATACAAATGGAGCCAGCTCCGGACAACTCTCAATCAATTGTTTGAAATCATAGCGCTCACGATGCCTGTTTCGGGAATGTAATTCTGTTTTTTCTTTTGGATGTTCTTTCTTTGCAGGAAGCATGAAACGTTTGTCGGTAATTTGGTCTTTTTGGAAATACTACAAAAAGGCAGAATTTTATATTTTCGTTTTTACTATTTCCATATTATTTTTAACAAATTCATTACCAGGAATATTTCCACAGTTTCTACATTTAAAATCGTACCAACCATTTATTGTATTACATTCTTTGCAGGAATAATAATCAACCATTTCGAGATACCATTTTTCCCAGCCTATTTCGTTAATACGTTCCTGAGATTTCCAAAGTTCAGTCCGATGGGGCATCTTTGATTGAAATTCTTTTAATTCTCCACACGGATATTCCTTACATTCTCCGCAGAAATCAATTCCTTTATCTTTGGCACATTTTACCATAAAACAATTCATGCAATATGCTGTTTTTGTTTCGGTACGGCATCCATTACATCGGATTTTCTCAAAAGGTACATTTATCCTGTTTGCAATTTGTTTCAGGTTTTCCTCATTGTCTTCCTTTGTAGAATAATAAATTCCACAAGCCGGGCAAAACAATCCACAAACCGACACAAGGTTTTTATCGGGCTTTTCTTCTGCTCTTATCATAATCTCCTTTTAATAAGAAATAATATTATAATTAGTTATGATTTCAACATTTCCTTTCAGCATTGACCAAACCGGGCAATAAGTTTCCTCCGATAGCTTAATTACCTTATCCACATCTTCCGCCGTTACATCCTTTGATTTTATTATCATTTCCAATGTAATGGTTTTAAAACCAGTCGGATGTTCTTCTTTTCTTATCCCTGTGGCGTTAATTTCAAATCCGGTTATGGTTTTTCTCATTTTTCGCAAAAAAAGGAGGACCGAACTGCCCACACAAGACGAAAGGCTTAAGAGTAATAGCTCAAGAGATGTATATCCAAGATTATCGCCCAGCGGTGGAATGTAATCAATAGAAATGGATTCATTCCCCTCTACTTTTCCTTCAAAATGAAGTTTTTCGTTTAACAGATTTATTGATGCTGTTACTTCTTTTGATTTGTCTGCCATAATTTTTATTTTAAAAATACTATATTTATTTGTTTTACTGCATTTTTTCTTTTACAATTTCTGAATTAGTATTAATTCTGTTACGCTTTCAAAATTATAGAATTCCAGCTAAAATTTACAAGTCAAACTAACCCTTTTTATCAAACATGATTATCACAAACGAACAAATAGTTATAGGAATTATCCTCCTGTATCTTTTGCTCTATTACTAATCCATTTTTATCTAAAAAATACTTTTTATAATCCAATCCAAACAATAAATTTTCCATATCTTTTTGTTCGTAGGGTGCATCGGGATTAATTTCTATTAATAACACAGGTTTATCCCTCGTCAAAATATGTTGCATACCAAGCAGCGCTAAATACTCACCTCCTTCTATATCAATTTTTATTAAATTAACCGGGGCGACTGTCTTATTCGCAAAGTATAAATCAAGAGAGGTTGATGATACGCTTTCGGTATATGTATAAGTTTCCGCATAAGCTGTCGCCATACCATTGTTTTTATCCTGTTCATTAATAAACAACTTCATATTTTCCTGATTATTTGAAATCGCAAGGTTTTCCGCAATTATATTATTGGCATTGTTGAGGTGAATATGATTAATCAGGTTATTATAATTCCTTTTTATCGGTTCAAAAGCATAAACCATACCCTGTTCAGCTACTTGCTTTGATGCAACCAATGAATACAACCCGATATTCGCACCAACATCTATAAATACATCTCCCTTCTTTAAAAAATGTTCCACAAACGTTATTTCCTTTTCTTCGTATTCGTTCAGAAAGTAAAGATTTTGTTGAATCCAGTCATCAATGCGTAAATTCAATACTATTTTATTCCGGTACAAAGTTCTTATCGTAACACCTTGAAAAATATCGAAAGGTTTAAATATTCTTTTGTAAAATCCGTAATATTTATTTTTAAAATAATTTATTCTGAATATACTGTGAAATATAATGGCAATTAAATATCTCATTTAAAATTATACTTATGACTTGTTTACTGCTTATTCTAAAACTTCAGGTCTAATCCTATTGGAATATTAAATACTCCATAATTTTGCGAACCCCTTTCTCCTTTTTCCCTGTCGCCTATGCTTGAACTTAACGTATAAAAACCAAATTTAAAATGTCCGCTTATCTAATCAGCATTTGCTAACAGGCCTCAATTTTCATTTTATATATAACAAACCTTATCTCTACATTATAATATAATAATCAAACTTCGCATTGAATAAGAAATTTATTATGTACTAAAATCTCTCTTATTTAATAGAATAATCCACATTAACAACCACCCTGACTTTCTTAAATAAATCACCCGAACTCATTGGATAATATGTTCCATCGGTTTGTCCGGTCAGGAATTCATCTCTATCGATGATTGAGAACAACCCCTGGCTGGCTTTTCTTAAATTACCTAATTTTGTATTACTCTCTTTTGCAAATTGTATGGCTGCATTTTTCGCATTCCTTGTTGCTTCCGTCAACATTGCTGGTTTTATATCATTTAATTTGGTGAAAATAAATTTAACAGACGCGTCATATTCGTTTCTGTTGCTTATAACTACACCCGCCTTCAGCAATTCATCTGTCATACGGCTTACTTTTTGAATATTATCTACATTGGCACTACGAACCTGTATTACTTTATCAATAATAAAACGATAACTATCCCCAATTGTATTACTACCATAATCTTGTGCCTTTTTATCATTTACGATTAAGTCCTTTTGAATTATTTCATTTTGCTTAATATCATTTTTTAGCAAAAAATCAATGACTTTATTCTTCGTTTCATCTATTATTCTGCTCCCTTCGGATAAATCATTGTTTGCAATCCTCGTTCTTATGGTCCACACAGCAAAATCTGATTTTACTTCACGTTCCGAAAACCCTTTTACGGATATATACCGGTCCTCTTTTTTGAATCTTTCTATTGCCCGACCCAATATAGCAGCGCTTATTGATAAGCCAATTATTATAGCTAACGAAACAACTATTATTCTTTTATTTTCCATATCATTATTTGTTAAATTAATATTTATTTTTGAATAGTATTTAATGTCCGGACGACCACCATTATGGCTATCTTTTTAATTCCAATCAAGAATTGAAACTTTCTCTGTGCGATTCCGAGCTTCCTCTGTATGGCTCTGTTTTATAATACTTAAAATAAAACAGAGAACCACGAAAAATTCGCGGAAAACCACAGCGCTTACTATTTATATCTTTTTATGAGTTGAATAACAAAAAAACTATTTAAATGCTTCTGCCGGAATAGCCATATCGGCTGTCATGTTGCTGAAATATTTTTCTTTTTTCCATTTTTCGTTATACATGCTTAACTTTAAAGCAATAAAGTCCTTAAGCTTTTCATTCTTTTTTGCAATTGTTTTCTCGGATATTTTTATTGGGGATCTTTTATTAATTAATTTTTTAGCCCATTTAAAATCTTGCTGATTATTATTTACTATTAACGGCGCAAGTTGAACATGATTTTTCCATCCCCCCATAGTAGTATAAACCATAATAATATAAATTCCACCTTCTTTTAATTCGGCAGTAAGAAAAGATTTATTTTCAGAAGAAGCCCAAAAGAGTTGTTTCCCCGGATTACACTCATATCTCAGATAATTATTCCCTTTAAAGGCTCCAATATATTTATCCTGATGAAAATACTCAAAGCTGGTTCCTCTGTTGGCAGGAATAAAGTAGACAACGGCTTTGCCTTTTAAAGGAGGTTGAACTCCCTGCGCGAAAATAAAATTCCATCCTGATAATAAAAAGATCAGAATTGCACATACTGTTTTGGTTCTCATTTTTAATTTTTTAATTAAATTTATTTTATGAATTAATACGGGTTCAAAAATATAAAAAACTGTTTTCATTTAATACATATAAATAGAAATTAAAAACTGTAGTAGCATTAAATACCATCGCTGATAAAAATAAAACACTAATAATCGTTTTTGAAACAATCCTTCCCAAAAGTCCTGAAGGTTTTCTTAGTTGTGCTCCAAGTGTCGTAAACATATCTCTGTGGTTTTAAATGGTGAATACTATGATTCTTTCCTTTTTTTATCCCTTTTCTCTCGCCTCTTGTCCCTCGTCCCTTGTCCCTCTCCCTCGTTCCTTGTCCCTCTTCCTCGTCCCTTGTCCCTCGTCCCTTATCTGTTATACAATTATTTATTAGGTCTAAAGGTTGATCCAAGCATTATTCTCGAATAATAAAGAAAGTATCTGTATGATGATAAAATGGTAATAACAAATAAAAACGGTAATGCTGAAATTAAAACCAGGTAAATATCCGGATTTACAACATCAGCATTAAACAATAGCAACAAAATTACAACCAGGAAACTAAAAGAAAGGTTTCTGCAAAAGATATACAACACAAAAAACGATTCCAATTGTTCTTTCTGATATTCGCTACACTCCCTGAATGCCTGGTTTTTTGCAACCTGGAAAATATAATTAGGAATTCCTTCTTTATCATCATTATGCCCGTTTTTAAAGTATTCGGAATCGTTGTGAGCACCGCATGAATTCTTTGCCGCTGTATTACACAAATCTTTCAATATCATTTGGTGATGTGCAAGACGGATTCCCCACTTTTTACCGTCTTTCAATAAGTAGTATGAAGGTAGTTTTATTACTTTGATTTTAATGATAGCGCTCTCTATGAAATCGGCAAAGAAATCAATCATCACGCCAATAAAGAAAGACAGAATAAAAAAAAGCACTTCTGCAATTATATCCCACAGTTTCGTATTTGAAAGTAATTTCTGAAGATCACTTTCAAACAGATAGAACAACATAACAGAGATAATGCTTCCCTGGATGATCTGCAACATAAAATTCTTATAACTGAATCCTGACATCGTTTATCAATTTAATGTTTGTTAATCCAAAGTATTATTAGGTTTTGGGTATAATGGTTACGGAAATATAGAAAGGAATTGCGAGTTTCATTCCTTTCCACCGCTGCAAGCTTTTATGTTATATCAATTTCAATCGTTTTAGTTTAATTCATTTTAAAATAGTATTTATCTATGTTTTTCATTCTTCTTAATTATTATTTCCGCTATGTTCCGAGCTGAAAAGCATTTGCCGCTCGGTTAGGTGTTTATTCATTCTTAAATATTTACAAAAAAGTTTTATCTGTCAGGTTACGAAAATATAATTAATTGCCAATAAGTTTTTGTAACCATGTTGAACCTGTTTGCGTAGATGAATTTTTGTTCTCTGAACCAATTTGTTCAAGTATTCGTTCGCAAAGTTGACCTAAAATCTTTGTCAATGAAGTCTCAAATTCTCTGGTTACATCGTCTTGTCCAGTCTTGGCATGGGTTAATTCATGAATCAATGTCCCGGAATAGTCGGCAATACTTGTTAATGTTTCACGCGATAGAACAATTGAACTTGTTTTTCCATCCCAACAGCCAAGTGTTTCAACATCTCCAAAGAAGTCTTTTCTCATTGTTGATGAAATTTTTATTGACTTTACTTTATAAGGTTGGCCGCCGAATAACTCTATAATTTTTGAGGTTAATTCATAAATAGCTTTTTCCTTGTTACTTAATTTATTGGGGTCAATAAATGTAAAATCATAGCTGTTGTTATAGTTTTCTACAAATTGTCCAATGTCAACTATTGGATTACCGGAAAAGTCTGTGGAACCTTGAATTTTATATTTTAAATTCTCTGGTATCGTAATTATCTCATGCCCACTGTTTCTAGCTTGGTCAATCATGTCCGGATGCTGCATTGCCTCCGATGAAGTTACAAATAGATATTTTCCTTGTTGATTCAATATTTTTACTGAGTGTTCTTGAACATCAATCCAAGTTAGTTCGTCATGTGCTGTTCCCATGTTAATGTTGGTTAAATCTTTAGCAAGTATTTCAGCAACTTCTTTTGATTGACAAGTCAATAAGATTTTTTTGACTGATTCTGTATAAGCGCTTCTACCAACATTTGTTCTTTCTCTGTTTAATGCTTTTTTTATTGAAGCATTTAATATTGTTATGTTGTAACTAAATAGAAAGTTTTCTTCTTCAGCTACTTTAACTCCATTTATATAAATATTACCATTCTTACCTTTCTTTTTAACAACCTGTCCTTGTTTTGTCGATTCAATTACTTTTTCACCTGAAAATTTTAAAAACAAGTTTTTTGCTGCTTCAATATCATTGTCACTAACACCAATAAGTTCAAACTCTGTCCCGACAAAATTTATTTCTTTTGGTTCATCTATAATTGCATGAAGAGTTAATATATCGTTGAACCCTTCCTTTTGCGATTTTGCAATTGTTATTTGGCTATGTTTTGATTTGGCATTTACTTTAATTCCATTCCTGTCGAAAGTTGCTAAAGCATCTTTTAACCCAATTCCAAATTTTCCAATTACACTAGAATTTGAAAGTTTTTCTTGATTTTCATTTTGTGTTAAATGAGTGTATTTCAAACCACGACCAAAGTCTCGGATTGTCCAAGAATTTCCATTTTTCAATATTTGAACTTCTTTAGTATTTGTCAAAAGCTGTTCGTCAAGAGCATTTGCTATAAGTTCACGAATTGCATGAAATGTCTCCCAGTTTTCAAGAATTTTTTCGATGTTTAAGTCAAATTTCCTCATAATATAGTGTTATTTATTGTGGTAATTTTAGTATTGGGTATATTCTGTAGAGTCGCTTCCTGGCTGAACTGTATTTGCAATTCCGCTCAGCCAGCCAGGCTTTATTCTACTATTATTTTTTTAACAATGAATTCTTTTGCGTTCATCAATTTAATCAGATAAATTCCGTTTTTAAGATAGCTAATATCTATAGTGGTTTTATTATCCGTTAATTCTCTTTTAAATAATTTTTGGCCACTGGTATTATACAATTCTATTATCATATATTTTTCTATTATTGGCCCTTCAATTATTATCTGTTTTTTTGAAGGAACTGGATAAACATTTGTTTTGCAAATATTTTCTAATGAGTTAATACCTGTTGAATTTGATACACATGGAGGTAAAGGGCGACTTAATATTTCAGTACTATATTCCAATTCTGTTAAAGGAACCTGACCTGAAATATAAGAAGTAAAAGTTTTCCATTCAGAAGTGATAAATTTTTGTCTAGAAATTGATAATGAAGGAAAAGGTCCACTTCCAATGTAAGTTGCATTAGGGTAATAATCTTCAGATACACCAGCTAAATACTTAGCTTCATTTAATGATACATTCGTATCTGTATTTGGTATCAACCTAATTTCACAAATCGCGAATACCGCTTCAAAATTTGAAGGTAGAGTATATCGAGGCCATTTATTATCCCACCAATGTAATATTCTATTCGGCGGTAAAACAAAACTTGTACCTCCTCCATTATTAGTCTCATCTCTTCCAGAAGCTACACCAATTTTATTGTAATCTTCTGTCCATTCTTCGCATTCTATTTGGTTTGATGCACCATCTGCTAATATCCATTGCCCATCCGTAAAAATATACATTCGATGATTTCGTATTTGAAATCTAACATTGGTCAAAGGTGATTCACCTGCCCATTCATATATCTGTCCCCAAGCTAAGATAGATTGGTTTGTATCATTATTCATCCATGCCCCAGGCCTTGCACCTTCAAACCAGTCCCAAGATTGTGGAAGCCCATGTAAATATCCTTCGTGAGCTCCCCATGGATAACCAAATCCGCCCCCTACTCTAATAGGAACACCAATATGATCATAAACTAATTGATCAACATTAGTAATAATCTGTGGCGTTGCTTTAAAAGCAAAAAGGACAATTAATGTAATAATAAAAAGTCTCATGATTATTTTTAATTAGTTAATAATTCTTGTTCACTATGGTAGCATATGCCCACTATGTGCGGAATCTGCAATTCCACCCTTGCTGTTATCCAATTTGTAATTTCCTCTTTTCATTTTTCTTTATTATCATTTCCACTATATCCCTAATGGTAAAGTATTAGCCGCTTATCCGGGTTATTTGATCTGTTTTGTTTTGCATATTACAATCATTATTTTAGATTAAAGTGATAGAAAGCACCTATTTTGTATCTTTCAAAAGTACCAATCCCACCATAGATTCCAAAATTATTAAATAATATTATCTCTCCAGTTATACCAATATTACCATGCAATATATAATCAGCATAAAAAAAAGTATCCCAACCAACAGGGTCTTGATATATACCTCTTGTTAATGAACAACCTATTACTGGTATTATTGAAATTCCTTTTCTTGGAATAATTTTATACCCAATATTAAGCAAATAAATTTGAATTTTATTCGTTTTGTAGGTTTCATCTGATGAAAAATACAACTCTTCACCTTTCCCTGTTTCAATATTGCTTGATATGTCCATATAAAATCTACCAGTTGCAAGTGCAAAATTTAATCCGGTATTGGATGATTCTTTTGTATCAATACTATAAATGGATGCACCAACACCAAAAGATAAATATTCATTAGATTGGCTGTACAATGATGTACACGCATACGTCATTAAAATAGCAAGAAACAATTTGATTGTTCTCATTTAATGATTTTTAAATTTATTAAATGAAAATTTGGGTTAATTGCAGTATTTTTTAATTTCTTCATAAGCATCTTCACGTCCCAATTCTCCGGCTTTACTTAAATCTAAACAACCACCATCTTTTTGCCCTAAATGAATTTTTGCTAATCCTCTCTTAATATAAATATTTGCAGACTTAGGATTTAACTCTATTAACTTACTGTAATCTGCTATTGCTCCCTGATAGTCTCTTATAATTTCTTTTGCTGTTGCTCTCTTAATATAAATATTTGCATCCTTAGGATTCAATTCAATTAACTTACTATAATCTGCTATAGCTCCACGGTAGTCTCCAAAATTTTTTTTTGCTAATGCTCTCACAATATAACCAAATTTATCCTTAGGATTTATTTCTATTAACTTATCATAATTTTCCATAGCTCCTTTATAGTCTCTTAATTTTTCTTTTGCTTCTGCTATCGAATAATAAATAAATGTATCCTTAGGATTTATCTCTAATACTTTACTATAATCTGCTAACGCTCCATGGTAGTCTTGTAGGTAACATTTCAGTAATCCCCTGCTAAAATATGCTTTTGCATCCTTAGGATTTTTTTCTATTGCTTTAGTATAATATTTCATCTCTCCTTGGTTGTCTTCTCGTGTTTGGATATTACAACTTACAATTGAAAATAAAATAATGATTAAAAAAAATGTCTTTTTCATAGTAATTAATTTTTAAACAATTTTGAAGTAATTAACAAAATTAATGTTTTTATCCCTGCTGAACTGTATTTTCAATACCGCCCGGAACGTTAGAAAATTTATAATTTCCTCTTTTCATTTTTCTTAATTATCATTTTTGCTTTGTTCTGGGCGGAAAAGCATTTGCCGCTCAGCCAGGCAGTTAATTTGTCAATCAAATTTTAAATGAACAGTTGCTGTATTGCAATCGTAACAATTTGATGTATACCAGTCAAACTTTCTTTTTTGTCCTGGTTGTAAATCGTCTCCCCCTACAGCATAAGTTTCGTCTGTGTTTACGATATTACCTGATTTGTCATAGTATTCTACTACAAGTTTTACAAAACTTACAGAAACATCTGAGCTATTCACAATAGTCGCATGCCCCTCAATACTGTCTCCGTATCCAGATGAAGAGTAAGACCAGTTCTCAATTTTTACTTTATTTTTCATGTCCTCCATCATTTTATGCTTTTCCATATCCGATTTTTCAAAAACATCTTTCATTTTGTCAATGACACAAAAGTCGTAACTGTCGATAATTACCCACTTTCCATTTTGTTTCTCTACAATAAAAGTCGGAGTACGTTCAAGTTTTGCTCCAAACGCATTTGTTGCTATGCCTGTTACCTCAACTTTGTATTTACCATTATCAATTGACTTGCTATTGAGTTTCCATTCGTCAATTTTGTAATACGAATAATTTGATAAAATATTAATTATATAACTTCTACTGAATAATGTCAGTCCAGCAGATGCATCGTCTGTTTTTGAGTTTTTCAAATAAATCAATGCTTGATCAACTTTTTTTTGAGCACCATTTGTAAATAAACCACTTATTGTGTTTCTGAAAAAATATCCAGTAGTACCAAGAGCAATAAGCAGCCCAAAAATAATGAAGTGTCTGGGTTTAATGTTAATTGTCATTTTATTTTGGTTTTTAGTTATCCATTATGCAAAAATGCAAAAATAATTTCCGGCAAAGGTGAGTACTATACTAAATAGAGGATTGTATACCTGCATCTGTATCTACCATATCAAACAACGTACTGGACGAAGCACTAAAATAAGTTACTAACTGCATTACATACGACGTTTTGCAAAGTATAGTTTTTACTTCTTTATTTCTTCAATTATATTTTTGGCTTCAACCAATGCATTTTCTATTGTTATTACATCATTAATAAAAATAGTGTTATCTGTGCCGTATTTCTCTAATTTCATATACCATTTGCTTTTCCCATCACTAATATAATAGCCCAACTGAAAACCATCTTCTGTTACAAATTTATTTTCCAAATAATTAGGATTATCTATCAGGTCTTTTTCTACTTCTGATTTCAAAGTTGTTAACGCTTTAATTATTTCTAATAAATCAGAATATTCTATTGATGCAGTTTTATCGCCATATTCCCCAGATTTTGTTATTTGATAAAAATAATGAGTTTCTCCTATAATAGTTAATTTTCTAATTCTAGTCTCGGCAATTCTTCCTGAAGTTAATTTAAGATTTGATAATTTGTAATCCACAAATTTGATAATAGTCCCAGTTTTTGAAGCAAAAGCCTCCATTTTGGTTTCTTTAACCTTAGCATCATTTTTAATATCTTGTGCAAAAGTCATTGTAAAGCAAAAAATTGAAAATAAGATTGTCGTAATTGTTTTTTTCATCTTTTTCATTTTTAAAGGTTATTCATGCATTTTTTCTAATGAATTTTAAAGGTTGCGAATATGAACATTGCTGTTTCTGATAGATATCAGAATCCTGCCGGGCTTTGCAAAACACATGAAGTCCTAATTTATTAGCGGCTGGAAATTATTAATTATTGGTCTAAGCTATCAATAAATTCTTTTGTTTTATAAACTTGCGTTCCAATTTTCTCACTCTCATAAACAGCTTTACTTTTCTTATAATTTCGATTGTCATTTGTTAAATAAAAATCGCAATGTGCCGCATAAAAACAATGTAAAGCATCAGTGAAAATATTGTCATATTTGTTTTTATCAGACAGTTTGTCTGAATTATATCCAACAAAATCCAATTGCATATATATACCTATCACTTTCCCATAATCTTTATTTTTAGAGTTGTCATTTTTATTTATTTCGCATAGTTCCGTAAATGATTTATTCAACATTGTCTTAGGCAAATATGTATCAAGTTGTTCTATTGTGTTATCAAGGTTACTAATATTTGAATCGATTTTTAACCCATCTTTAAATATTTTTCGCAATTCCTTATATACAGTTGGATTTGAATTAATCTTGGATAACATATCAAAAATATCTTGAATGACGGCATACATGGTATTTTTAGCCCTTGCTTTCGGGAACAATGATGCAAAAAACGGGCTATATTTCTCAATTTCTTTAAAATCCATTCCATGAGGTTGAAATTTATATATATCAAAAATCTTATCTATACCACACTTTTTCAATGGCTGAATAACATCTTCCCAGCTTTTAAGAGAATCCAAATTGTCTTGTAACATAGAATTGAAAAACTCTATTGGATCTCTCAAATGCCATTTTGCATTTTTTTCATTCCAATATTGAGCTAAGCAAACATTCTTTGTCAATTCAGAGACATAAGATAAGCTATCTAACACTCGCTCTATTTCACCCTTTTTATAGCTTTTCATCAAATCCTTCAGATGTGCGTTTGAATAGGGAATAATCAATTTACTATCAGGATGCTCAAAAATTCCTTTAAGCAACAAGAACTCGTCCTGTAAAACCTGATTGGAAATCTGTTCAGGTTTAATAAGATTCGTTATAATATTCCAATCCAGATAAATTTGTATCATTCTGTGTCATTCTTGTATTGCCAAAGTTTTTATATAATCCATATGGTCTTTATTTTTTTCTATCCTTTCATCAGTTTTTCCTTTGCCATTACATAAATTTTCTGCCATTACATAATTTTCCAAAATAGCACCCCACCCGCTTACTAAAACCGGGCAGGGTACTATCATCTTATTTACTTTCCTTTTATTTCGTCTTTCATTTTTCTTAATTATCAATTTCCGCCATATTCCAAACGGAATAGCATTTGTCGCTCAGCAGGGATACAATTACCAATCTTCTGTAGGTTTTTTCATAGCGTTTTTCAAATTATTCATTAGGGATTTAGCCTCAAGTTCTGATAACATTTTTGCTTCTTCCCAAGCTTTATTGTATGCCTTTTTATTTATAGTAAATGGCATTCGAGGATATGAAGTTTCTGTTGAAAGTAACCCAGATACAAGAGCGCTATTAGGAAGGATAAAATCATAAATATCACATTTATATTTACCGTCTCTCACTAAAATATTAATAGTGTAACTGATATAATTTTGGGAATAATATAAAAAGATAGCTTTACCAAGTATTTCTCCGGTCGCAGAATCTTCAATTTGGAGGACCTCTTTTGAATTTTTATAAGTATCAGCAAACCACCTTTTCGCCTTGTTAAATAACTGTTTCTTTGATGTACTATCAACCTGAACGGTTTCTGTAAATGATAAAGGTTGTTGAGCATTTGTTATTTCACAAAATGCAAAAGAAAATAACGCAAATAAGTAAAATTTTTTCATAATTCTTTTATTAGGTTAAAACAATCGTTTTATTAATCTATAGTAATTTAAGGTTGCCCACAATGTTATAGCTTATTTCACTCTCAAAGTAGTATTTGCATTTCCATTTGAAAATTTTAAAAAAATATATAATTTTCTCTTTTCATTTTTTTAATTATCAATTTCGCTACTTTACGTACGGTACCGAGTACTCGGTATCGCTCAACCGGGGGACACCTTATTTTTTCATACAGCTTATTGGTAACTGGTCTTTTTCATTTTTTCATTTTTTCATTTTTTCATTTTTTCATTTTTTCATTTTTTCATTTTTTCATTTTTTCATTTTTTCATTAATTAATTGTTTCAAATATTCAAGCGAGCTATAATATTCCAAATTATCATCATTGTTATTTTCCATATTATTCAATTCTTTGATCATTTCAGGATCATCATTGAATATCCTTTTGAAATATACAATTTCAGATTTTGAATGTCTTTCATAAAGTTTACTTAATTCAGAGGGATAATCTTCGGGCATTTGAGTTATTTTACTTGAATTTTTCAAAGGAAAAACAAATTTTTCTAAACTCTCTTTATCTTTTTCTTTTAAATCGATCATGGAAATAAGATCTTTAATATCAGCTTGCGTTTGGACTAAGGATTCTTTAAGCTCCTTTTTAAAACGATCTACTACATATTGGTATCTTAAATGCTCATTTTTCTTTTCATTACAAACTTTTAAGATGCTTACACTATAAAGACAATTATACTCAAATATCTGCTCATATCTCTGAAACGTTAGATCAACCAATTTATTAAAATCTACCCCCCTGTCTAATACATTTTCAAGTTCTTTTAATTGTTTGGCAAATTTCCCAAGTATAAATCTAATTTTTTCAAAAATTTTTTCTAAATACTTGTTTAAAAAGGTATAATGGGAGGTTATAATAGTTTCTGTTTTATACGATATATCTTCTACTTTAAATTTATCATCATTTGAGTATTTTCTATAACGCAAAACCTCCGTTGTTAAATCACCATCCCAAAAAACAGAAGATATTAATTTTTTTTGTTTATCTCTCCTTATTGGATGTCCGACTAATTCATTTCTAATTGTCCTATTAGGATTTTTATCATTCTTACTACTACTTTCTATTTTAAATATTCTCAACAATTCATCTATCAAGTCTTGGTGAATAAAAATTATTTGTAATAGTCCTGTAAAATAGAAAATACTATCATGAAAATTACCTTTTGAAGGTTTTCTTTCAAATAATTCGAATGTTTCTGTAAAAAGTCTTAATATATCGCCATAATAATTGGTTTTCACTTCCGCATTCCAAACAAGATTTTTTTGTATCTCTTTATAATTCCATGCAAAATAATTCCAAAAAACAGTAATTTTATCAAGTTCTTTTCTAACAATATCCATTTAATTTGTTATATTTACGTCGTTTTCTTAGCTTATTGCTATCTCGTTTATACCTTAGTTATAAAATCATATTATTGCATTGCCATCCTGCCTCGCTTTGCAATTCACATGAATTCCCATTATTTAACTTTATATAAAAGATGCTATAAATCCTACTTTTAATACCTCTCCTTTCGTCTCAAAATAATGAAATGCATTTGCACAGTTTGTAAAATTGTCATAGGAGCAAAAACATCTGCCCAATTTATCTTTTCCTTTAAAATAATATACATTTGGGGATTGCCTATAATAAATGTTCCCTTTTACACCATCAGCAAATTCGAGTTGTATATTCTCATAGCTGCCGCTAAATAAAGAATTTTTATTTGATTTCTTTTGTGATACAATCTCAGGAGCCGAATACGTAACTTCCTCCTCTATTGGAGTCTCTTCAATAATATCAGTTTCAATTTCTTCTTGAACATTATTACCGGAAAGCAATTTCCTAAGCAAGCTGTTTTGTTCTTCCATTAAAGAGATTCTTTCATTTATTTTCCAATACCAACAGTTTATTTCTCTGAACAAAAGGAATAATACTATTATTACAACTATCACAATTATTACGATTGTTATTGGTTCTGAAGTATTCATAAGTTATTTTTTTAATTCCTTATCCAAAATTTTTCGAATATATTTAGAGTATTCAGTTTCTTTACCTTTAGACTCTAAATATTCCATTCCTAATGTTTGTATATCACCAACACAAAAGCCCCTTTTTAAAAATTCTCTACTTTCCGGTTCATTTTCCAATGCTTTTAATGAAGTAAGCCATTTGTTGTATTTGTAACCAATTCCAAAACCGTACGTATGAAAGTCTGATTTTTTTCGAAAAACTAAGAGTTCTTTATATAAAGTTTTTAATTCAGATTCAACATTTATAGGTATTGTCAGATTTGGAATTTTACCTTCTTTAATAAATAAGAATTTTCCGCTTTTCTTATTAATTACAGCAGTAAAAAAACCTTTTGGAAAATACGCAATTCCTAATTGATTATTAGTGCCATCCAGTATCTCTGGCGTACCATATTTTTCTGTAATTTTTAAGGACTGTGGATATTGATAAATTGTACCTGTTAATTTTTTTATTGCATTTAAGGCAATGCTTAGTTGGTTTTCTCTATTTTTAATCTCATTTTTTTTAATACTATCATTTTTTTTAATCTCATTAATCATAATCTTTTCTTTAGCAAACGAATCAGCTATATGAATAGAATCTTGTTTTGCTGTTGCAATTTTTTCTTTTTTACTTGGCCCACAGGATGCTAATAGAATTATACCGGTTACAAATAAAAATAATATTTTTTTCATTGCTGTTATATTTTTATTAAATGAATGCAAAAATTGTTATCCTATTCCTATAGTTTTTACCTTAATTGAGCGGAATTTGTAATTCCGTTCGGAACGTTATAAAATTTGTAATCCTCTGTTTCCATTTTTTAATCATCAATTCTATTATATTCTGTACGGCAAAGCATTTTCTGTTCAGCCAGTCAGATGTTTATTATTGGTTTATGGTATTACAACTTTATCATCCTCTATGAAATCCTTTGCAACTATAATTCCATTAAATTTATATTCAATGCTTAATTTTTTGGCGGTTCCAGGGTCTGGATCATCTTTAATTTGATTAGATGCAATCGTTTCAAGCTTATTGTTAACAATCATATGTCTTAATTCATCGGTAACATCTGATTTAGCTTTTAATGTCCAATAAATTGCTTTGATTATTTCAAGTTTATTATTTTGAAGTATTATTTCTTTTTGTGGATTTGGATTTTTCTCAGTATTCTCTATTTGTTCAACATTTTTAAATGACTTAACTTCACCCGATTCTTTAATAATCTTTATTGATCTATATGTTATGCGATAAAAGTAAATTGCAAAGAGTCCGAAAATCCATGCTATTGTAAAAAAAACCCAAAAAAGAATGATTAAAATTTTTATTGTCTCTTTTTGTAATTCAATGCCTGTCGCTTTAGTCAATAATACCGAAATGATTCCTCCTATTGCTATAGATGTTAGGACAGCAAAAAAATCACCGAGCAAACTATTGTTCTTCAAATTACGCAAGTCCTCTATTGAAGTCAAGTAGTATGTAACATGTCTTACCTTAATCTCTGTTTTAATTAAATTTTCTTTATCAGTCATATTTTTAAAAATTGCTGCAAATGTTCAAATAAATAAACTGCAATGGGTGTGAGCTTTGGGGGGGTAATAATTGTCCATTTATTATTGGCATTATACTCAATCAGATTTAATTTTATTCTTCTACAAAAAGTATTTCATATAAATCATTTGAAAGCATTACTTTTTTAGGAGTTGTTATTGTTTTTATAGAACCATCCATATATTGGATTTTTACAAAAATTAGTTTTGCAGTTTCTACAAGATCCGTAAACCAAACATATGAATATTCATACGTGCCACTTTCATTAGGTTTTATTGGTCCAACACCCTTCATTGTTATATTACTACCACGTTTTCTATCAATTATCTTGTCACCTACAGGATTAAATCCAACAAAAGTAAACCAGAGATATTTGATTGTTTTCCGGGTTGGGTTATACACTTTAATTTTTACACCTGTACCGTCTGTATATTCACTTTCATCATAAAAACTCCAATCTAATATAGCAAGTCCGCTAACCTTACATCCATCTATAAACTTTAATGCCTTATTCATATCATTTTCATATAAAATCGTTGATAAATGTTGAGCATATTGTCTAAAAGAATCAGCTACGTTCGGTAGCATATTTTCTATTTGTGAATAGTAAGTCTCATCTGTCAAAAGTTTTTCTTCTTCAATAAAATAAGTCTCATTATTGTTTCTTATTTCAAAAAATTTATTGTTATCATTTGAATAACTTTTTTTGCAATTTTTTATACCGCTAATAAGGACAACAGCACCACTTTTTAAGTGTTTATCCAAATTATTAAAGCAATAAGAATCTATCGATTTTCCTACATAGCAATCTTCGATTACTATTCCAACCGCAATTGAAGTGTCCGTTAAAATTTCGATTTTATTAGTTTGTCCAAATGAAAATATAGGAATTAAAAAAAACAGAAATAGAATATTTTTCATATTATCTAATTGTTTGTTAAAATTAAATAAAGTAAAATTTGCTGTTGTTATATAAGATCATCGTCATTCATTCTTATTTATTAATCAATATTTTCAAGAGATCAACCCCACCCGATCAATAAAACCAGGCAGGGTCCTATCATCTTATTTACTTTCCGTTTATTTCGTCTTTCATTTTTCTTAATTATCAATTCCGCTATGTTACGTATTGCAAATGCTTTCCCGATCAACCGGGGATTTACATTTCAAATAATCACGTCAGCCCCGCTTGCAGCAAGCCTTGCTATTATGCGCATACTTTTCTTTTTTCAACTATTATTTTGTCGTATTTAGCAAGTCCTTAATACCACCGATAGAACTCAATACACCCGTTGCCTCATACGGCATATAAATTATTTTATTGTCTTTTCCGCTTACCATTTCGCCTAATGTATCAATATAGCGAACAGCTAATAGATAATTTACAGGATCACTTTTTGTTGCACCAATTGCTTGGGTAATTTTTTGAATTGCTTCTGCTTCTCCCTGTGCTGTTCTTATTCTCGCTTGTGCTTCTCCTTCTGCTCTTAATATTTGCGATTGTTTCTCGCCTTCTGCATTATTTATTTTTGCTTCTTTTAATCCTTCCGATTGTAATACTTGGGATATTTTATCCCCTTCAGCATCAAGAATTTTTGCACGTTTATCTCGTTCTGCACGCATTTGTTTTTCCATTGCATCTCTTATTTCTTTTGGTGGATTTATATCTTGCAATTCAACTCTATTGACTTTTACACCCCATTTATGACCAGCTTCATCTAAAACGGTTCGAAGTTTACCATTAATAGTATCTCTTGAAGTCAAAGTTTGGTCTAAATCTAATTCACCTATTACATTTCTTAAGGTTGTTTGAGTAAGTTTTTCTATTGCATCTGGCAGATTGGCAATTTCATAAACTGCTTTTATTGGATCAGTAATTTGAAAATAAATAACTGCGCTAATTTCCGTACCAACATTATCCTTGGTAATTACATCCTGCTTTGGAAACTCATAAACAGTCTCTCTTAAATCTAATTTGTTCGTAAGTCTGGTTGTAATAATATTTTTGCCACTAAGGCCTACATCTTGTCTTACATATCTTGACATTATTTCACGAGGTCTATCAATAATTGGCCAAATAATGTTAATTCCAGATGGCAATGTCCGGTTGTATTTTCCAAGCCGTTCAATTACCATAGTTTCCGATTGTTGCACAATCTTGAAACCTGATGCTGCAAAGACAATTACGAAAACTGCAATTAATCCTAAAATGATTGTGATACCCATAATTTAGTTCTCCTTTTTAATTATTTTAACTGTTAATATTGTACTGTTTACTTGTAAGATTTCTACTTTTTCACCAATATTTATAATAACATCATTTATGCTTTCTGCTCTCCAGTCATCCCCTTCAACAATCACTCGTCCTTCATTTTTAGTATTGTCTATTATCACGGACACCTTTCCTATTTTTCCAATAAGAGCATCCACATTAGTTTTTACCTTTTCACTTTTTTTATGAGCGTATTTGAGCATAAAAGGTCGTACACCGAAGAAACTAATAAGGGTTCCGATAGAAAAAGAAAACAGTTGAATTTGTATTCCAAAGCCCATGGATGAGAAAATTCCAGCTAATATGCAACCTATTGCAAGGCAGGCCGCTAAAAATGCGGGCGTAAAAATTTCTATAATAAAAAGTACAACTGCAGCGATTATCCAAATGTGCCAAATTTCTAATTCCATATTTTGTGTTTTTAGTATGTATTTGGTGTTCCATAAACTTGCCCATAACGTTTGAATATACCCCCATATTCAGGCAATTTCTTCCTTAGTCATTCTTTTTTTATCAATCGCCCGATAATCTTTCCAAAATCCTTTTCATGTGTATTAATTTTATTTTTTATTGGTCACATAGCCTGCCCCGATTTCTCGGGGGAATATCCATAAAATATCATTCTCGGTTGGTATGAACATAGCCCTTATGGATATTTCATCGGTTTTTTTCATTTTTATTCCATTTCCAATATTTATTAAATCGTCCCCCTTTTCCAAACATCAAACAAATGTTAGATATTCCAATTGTTAAGCAATCTGTTTTATCCGGTTTTTGGTTCTTAGCTATTTCCTATTTCCTTTTTACTTCTTTCATAAATAGTAACCCCACCCGGTTACTAACAACCAGGCAGGGTTCTCCCCTATCAATACACACCACACCGCACAAATCTTATCCTGAGCTATCAAAGCACAGCATCATCTCATTTACATTTCGTTTGCAACATTTATCATTAGCTAATTAGCATATTAACTCATTAACTAATTTGTATCTGGTTTGCTTTGCAGCTAATCTTCAAATCTTCAAATCAATTAATTTTTAAATCTTCAAATCAGCTAATTTTCAAATCATCTAATTAGCACATTAACTAATTAGCTAATTAACTGGTTTTTCTCCCTCTCCGTTTCCTTTGGGCCGGCTCCAGCCACCGATTTTACGCGCATTCGTATACTGGTTATAAAAATCGGGATGCGTATTCTTATAAATAAGCATCATCTTATCGATACGCGCTTCGATGATATTAAGGATAACATTGTTAATATCGGCTTCCATTTTTTCGCTACTCGTTTTCAGCAGTTTTTGTCTTTCACGGCTTTTGGGCAACATGGCAACAAACAGTTCGGAAGCTTCCCGATGTTCGTCAAGCATAGCCTGGGTAATGCCATAGGGTTTCAACTGTTCAAGGAGAGGCGTAATAAGTTCATTGAAACCAAGCATACGCTGGGCAAATACCGTTTGAGAGCCTTTTTTAAGTTCACTTGCATTTAAATCAACCTTTTGTTTAAGCTCGGCATTATGTGTATCAGTAGCATAAACAGAAGTTGCTCCGCTAAGCGGAAGAAGACGTTCGGTACACAGTTCTTTTTGTTCATTTTTGGCTTCAGCCGAAGGCATTTTCAGCGATTCATGTATTCGCAGCTGTTCTTCAATCAGCTTTTTCTGAGCTTCCAGTTCGGCAATAGCCGCAGCAAACGGAACAGAAGTACCCCACACAGACTGCCAGTTGTATAATATTGTCAACAGGCCGTCTATCATTTGCAGTTTGTTAATCAATGTTTTTTTCATACAATTTTTTTTAAATGAATAATTTTAGGGAATTGAAGTAGATTTTTTAATGCTTTTGATGGTTGATGTAATTTGTTGTTGTATCATAATAATTCGATATAAAATGTCTTACAAGTTTACAACAAAAAATCACGATTATTACATGAATTTTTAAAATTTATCAACAACCCATTGTTAATAACTAACTATCATTAAATGTAGTTACCATAAGGTTTTCACGCTGATCGGTCATTTTTTTTCACATCAAACTGGAAAAAAATGGATGTATAGGGAAGATAAATTTGATCGAAAGACATTCCATTTTTCGTTAAATTTAACGGACAAATGCTCTATATTCAGTTATGCCCAAAGAAAACGTATTATCGCTGCTTTAAAATTGGTTAAATTTGAGAAATAGACATTCCATTTTTCGCCAAATTTAACGGACAAATTGTTCTATATTCAATTGTGCCCAAAGAAACCCTATTATCGTTTCTTAAAAATGGAATGTCCTTTTGAAAACAGTAAACCGATAATTCTCTGCGGTTCTCTGCGGTTAAAAATTTTTTACTCACAATGAAAAGGGCCATAAAGATAATTTGCATTACCTATTTCACACCAAAAAATGGGTATAAACATTTTAATATTTGGTTAAATTTGAGAAATAGACATTCCATTTTTCGTCAAATCTAACAGATAAATGTTTTATACTCAGTTATGCCCATAGAAGCTGCATTATCGCTGCTTTAAAAATGGAATGTTTTTTTGATTAAGCATTTCAAAATGGTAAACCGAGAATCCTCTGCGGTTCTCTGTGGTTAAAAATTTTTTACTCACAATAAAAAGAACCATAAAGATAATTTGCATTAACTATTTCACACCAAAAAATGGATATAAACATTTTAATATTTAGTTAAATTTGAGAAATAGACATTCCATTTTTCGTCAAATCTAACGGATAAATGCTTTATACTCAGTTATGCCCAAAGAAACTGCATTATCGCTGCTTTAAAAATGGAATGTCTTTTTGCTCCTTTTTTAGTTTTGATTTGAAGCGGGCTGAAATCAATTTAAAATGTGCTGAAATCAATTTAAAATAGACTAAAATTGATTGTAACTGTTCAAAAACCTATTTAAAATGCACTGAAATTGATTGTAAATGTCCTAAAACCTATTTAAAATGCACTGAAATTGATTGTAAATGTCTAAAAACCTATTTGAAATGTACTAAAATTGATTGTAACTGTTCCAAAACCTATTTGAAATGTGCTGAAATCAATTTAAAATGTCTTGAAATTGATTTGAAATGTTCCAAAATCAATTTAAAATGTCCTGAAATTGATTTGAAATGTCCTGAAATTGATTTGAAAAATACTGATAACCCAAGTTCGGGATAAAAATCCTAATTTAAAAAACAAAGATTGTTTAATTATCAGGCTTATTTATTGCCGTCCCATTTATGGGACGGATAAAAGGAGTCAGCTATTTTGGCTTTAGCCACATTTCTCTACATTATTCATTGGGCTAAAGCCAGAATTTGTTTGTCTTTTTAATTCCGTTGACTAAAGTCAACGGCAATGAATGTTGCTTTTCAGTTGTTGGTATAAAATCTTATCCCGAATTCAGGTTGATATTGTAAATGCAGGACGTATTTTAAATTTAATGCAACAGTAATCCTACGATAATGCCTGTTACAGCGCCCAATCCCAGCCCTCCTATTCCCCAAAGGTATTTCTGGCTGCGTGTTGCCTTCACCTCTTTAATGGCGGCATCGAGATGATGCTGGGCAGTAATCAGGGAATCATTCACCGATTTTAAATCTTTATTTATCATCCTCAAATCACCGGTACTTTTATCAATTGCGCTCATGCTGTAGTTGTAGGTTGCATTATATTTTCCAAAAAGGGTATCATACGATTGCTGGCAAAGCTTCAGTGCATTTTCGTATGCTTCAATCAGGGAATAAACGTTGGCATAATTGGTATTTCTGACGCCCTGAACGGCTTTTTCATAAAGATTATACCGTAATTTGGTAATCACATAAGCCGAATCGCAAAGAACATCTACCTTTTGTCCCTGACGGAGCAAAAATGCTTTCTGATAGGGGTCTGTTGGGTTAAAAACTACGGGTTGCTGGGCATAGCCTGGCAAAATCAGCAACAGCAAACCCATAAAAGATAAGAGCCGGTTGTATTTCATGGTTTATTATTTAAGTTTATCTAATTCCGTTTTCAACGAATCGAGCCGTACCTGTTCGTTGCGTATTTGTTCCTTGAGTAAAGAAGTTGCCGCATTGGTTTTTTGCAGCGCCGTCTTCAGATTGATATTACTTGCCTCCACTTCGGTATTTATTTCCTGAAGTTTCAGCCGGGTAGAATCGAGATAGCCAACCACCTTATCTATCCGGCCACGCGACTGGTCAATAGTTTTCATGGCGGCATTTATCGTTGTTTTAGCATCTTTAATTTCGTTGATAGCATCGCGCAAACGGCTGCGCCCGAAGAAGCTTACGACCAGGTTCAGCAGCACTAACCCGGCAATGATGTATAATACGATCTTTAAAAGTTTGGTGTTTTCCATGGAATAAGTAATTTCAGATTTTAGATTTTAGATTGCAGACTTTAAATTGCAGATTTTAGATTTTAGATTGCAGACTTTAAATTGCAGATTTTAGATTTTAGATTGCAGATTTAGTATCGTAATTCGTAATTTGTCAATCGCCATTAGCCAATCGTAATTCGTAATTTGTAATTCGTAATTCGTCAATCGTCATTCATTAGTAGGCGATAAAGAAGAAGGTTTAGTACCCGCAACACGTATATTGACAAACTTCCCCAGCAAATCGAACCAGAAAGGCGCGCCAAATGAAATGGCAATGGCAGTAATAAACCATCCTAATACTCGGCGTGGACGGTGTGTAATTTTAACAAAAGCCTTGGCTATACGGTGCAATGTCAACGGAAATATTTTAGGAGGGTTTTTCCAGCCTAAACCAAGCAGCATCGTAGTGTTTTTCACATCCTGATTCATCAGCGTCTGCAAACGGTTTATCAGTGTATCGGCAGGAAGAGTATCATGCGAAACGTTATCCACCTGATGAGTTTGCACAAAAGCGGCAGCCATCTCAGTCATTTTCTCCGTACCGGCTTTATCGTTCGATAATTTGTGAACAATTTCGATGGTATCCACATTAAAGATAACAGCAAGCAGAAGTCCGATAATAAGCGTCAGCGATTGAGCCTGGCGTTTGTACCATCCGGTAGTGCGTTCCATAATATTGTTATACCATTGCTCAATAATAGCCCTGAACTTAGTAATATCGCCCTCGGCTTCTTCCCAAAACGATTGCAATTGTGCCCGGGTTTCCGGCTCAAGTTCCGTTTCTTTATTCGTAAATAAAACATCAGCCACCTTCACGTCGAGGCGTATACCACTCCCTTTTTCTTTAAGCAACGCGATAACTGCGCTCGAAAAGTTTTCGGGTTTAATATAACTTGGCTTGTTAAATACACGATTCTTAGCCGTATATTTGATCAATGGCTGTTCATAAAACCGGTCAACCAGAGTTTGTCTGATGGTGAAGCATTTCCTTTTTCTCCATTTAGGGAAAAGGAACAAAAGCAATGTTTTCAAATGGCTTATAAGCCGGTGCCAACGGTCGTTAAAAGCGTGGCCAAAAGTATGAGGTTCGTCTTCGAGCATCCGGCGTATTGCTTTATGCAACATCCGGGCGCGAAGTCCAATAAAGCTTGCGATGATTTCCTGTATGGTGGTTGCCAGCAGGCTATAAAGCAGGAAAATAAAGACTAATCCTGTAATTATACCTAAAACATTAAAACCTAACATGATTTTTAGAATTTAAAATTTTTGCGAAACAGATAGAAAAAAGAATAATTTCTATCCAAAATCAAAGTAAAGGATATCCATTGGAAACTTGTCCGTTGGTAACCATGGCAAGCAACTCGGGTATGCTTTTCCCGAAAGTCTTCTGAAGATGGGGATAGTCCTTAAAGCTTGTCCAATCACCTCCCCATTCCCATTGATAGAGTTTAAAAACGTATACCACCTCTTCCCAGTCGGCTATGCCGTCTTTATCAAGATCGAGGTGACGATCCCAGGTAACGGCTTTACCATTATTCATCAGCAGGCAGAAGTCGAGCGCCAGCCCGTAGTTGTGATACGATTGTCCGCCCCGGGCATTGGTAACCCTCGCCCCCGGTTTTGAACGTCCCTGAGCATACAGGGCATTTTGTTCGGCAAAAGTGCG
>Ga0163159_1001167_pt1 | contig 26459 bp, 27 predicted proteins | sample BioMet9_FD_108702 | JGI IMG/M metagenome (GOLD analysis project Ga0163159, IMG submission 108702) | Microbial communities from bioreactor (seeded with sewage sludge) at Lawrence Berkeley National Lab, California, USA - Biofuel... | ecosystem: Engineered > Bioreactor > Anaerobic > Unclassified ... | reverse complement strand
TTGAAGAGGCTCGATTTGCCGACGTTGGGACGCCCGACGATCGCCACGCGGATGTCGTCGTCCTCCGCGTCCAGCTCCTCGTCCGGCAGCAGTCCCGCGACCTTGTCGAGCAGCTCGTGAAAACCGGTGTTGTGTTCGGCGCTAGTGGCAAAAAGGTGGTCAAAGCCAAGCGAGTATGCCTCGTAGAGGTTTTCCTCTTCCTGTTTGGTGCTGTCGAGCTTGTTCATCACTACTACAACGGGCTTGCCGCTTTTGCGCAGCTTCTGCGCAATGTCCTGATCGGTCGGCGTAACGCCGTCGCGGCCGTCAAGCACGAATATGACCACGCTGCTCTCCTCGAGCGCGAGGTCTACCTGTTTAGCGATCAGTTCCATAAAGGGGTGCTCGTCGGCCGGCATGATGCCGCCGGTGTCGACGATATAAAACTTTTTGCCGCCCCATTCCGCCTCTCCGTAGAGCCGGTCGCGCGTGACGCCCGGCTGGTCGTCTACGATCGCGGCCCGCTTGCCGAGTATCCTGTTGAAAATGGAAGATTTGCCAACGTTTGGCCTTCCAACTATCGCTACTATCGCCATGTTATTGAATTTATCTCCGTATCGTTATATTTGCTTTCCGGAAAACCCGGCCGCAGAGCTAATTTTTAAAGCTGTGCACAGGCGCCGGGATGCGGCCGCCGCGTTTGATGAAGTCTGCGCAGCCGAATTTGTTGACCGACATGATGGGCGCGTAGCCGAGCAAACCGCCGAACGTCACCGTGTCGCCGACGCCCTTGCCGCAGACCGGGATCACGCGAACCGCCGTGGTCTTGTTGTTTACCATGCCGATCGCCATTTCGTCTGCGATGAGCGCCGAGATCGTTTCCGCCGAGGTGTCGCCGGGAATGGCGATCATGTCGAGTCCCACCGAGCAGACGCAGGTCATCGCTTCAAGCTTCTCAAGCGTCAGAGCTCCAGCCTCTACAGCTTCGATCATGCCGTGGTCCTCGCTGACCGGGATAAAGGCGCCGCTGAGTCCGCCTACGTATGAGGAGGCCATGATGCCGCCCTTTTTGACGTTGTCGTTGAGGATCGCGAGCGCCGCCGTGGTACCTGGGGCTCCCGCCTGCTCGAGACCCATCGTTTGCAGTATCTCCGCCACGCTGTCGCCCACGGCCGGAGTCGGGGCAAGCGAGAGGTCGATGATGCCGAATGGCACGCCTAGCCTTGTGGCCGCTTCCCTGGCCACCAGCTGGCCAACGCGCGTGATGCGGAAGGCCGTTTTTTTAACCGTTTCGCAGAGCGTTTCGAAATCCGCTCCGCGCACCTCTTCCAGAGCTTTTTTGACGACGCCCGGGCCGCTGACGCCCACGTTGATGGCGCAGTCCCTTTCGCCGACGCCGTGGAACGCGCCAGCCATAAAGGGGTTGTCTTCGACTGCGTTGCAGAAGACCACGAATTTGGCGCAGCCAAGAGAATCCTGCTCCTTCGTGAGCTCGGCCGTTTTCTTGATCAGATGGCCCATCTGGGCGACCGCATCCATATCGATGCCGGAGCGCGAGGAACCCACGTTGATCGAGGAACAGACGCGTTCCGTGGCGGCCAAAGCCTGAGGCGCAGAATCAACCAGCTTCTGGTCTGATTCCGTCATGCCCTTCTGTACGAGCGCCGAAAAACCGCCGATGAAGTTGACTCCGACTTCCTTCGCAGCCTTGTCGAGCGTCTCCGCGATCTTCACGTAATTGTCCGTCCTGCAGGCGGAAGCCGCGATCGCGACCGGCGTCACGGAGATGCGCTTGTTGACCACCGGCACGCCGAACTCGCGGGCAATGTCTTCGCCGGTTTTCACGAGATCCTTGGCCTTGGTCGTGATCTTGTCGTAGATCTTCTTGCAGAACTTTTTTTCGTCCGTGTCAGCGCAGTCGAGAATGTTGATGCCCATCGTGATGGTACGGACGTCAAGGTTCTCCTCCTGTATCATCTCGTTGGTCTGACGCGCCTCTGTGATCGTTATCATGACAGCGTCTAGATCCTGTGCATGCTTTCGAAGATCTCTTCGCGCTGGAACTTGGCGACTACGCCGATCTGCGCTCCGAGCTCATCGAGTCCGCCGGCCAGTTCGCCGGGTGTGCATTTGATGTTCGTGATGTCGATGATCATCATCATGTTGAAATAGCCTTTGACGATGTTCTGGGTGATCTCCAGCACGTTGGCGTTTCTCTCGGCGAGATAGACGCAGACCTTCGCGATGATGCCGACCTTATCCTTGCCTATGACTGTGACTATGGCCCTCATGATTATCCCTCCAGCAGTTTCGCCGCTCAGTCCAGATTGAGTGAGACGGCGGGAAAACCTTTTCTTGCATTTTTTATATCAAAGTATGGCGCGAGAAGGTTTGAAAGCTGTTCGAAACGTTTAGTCCTCACCCATACTTCGCGTTCGTTTTCATCTGACGCCCAGTACTCCAGCCCCAGTTTGTCCAGCTCGGCCGCCAGCTGCACGGCGCTCTGCGGCATGGTTATCTTTACCATCGGCACGTAGGGAGGCAGTTCCCATTCGCGGCGCTCTCTGAGCTCTGCGCTCCAAAAATGCCGCCAGCCCCTCTCGAGGCCGCTCTGCCACTGTTTGCCCGGCCTGCGGCTCTGCACCACCACCACGCGTTTCTCGGGGCAGCCGCCGCGCCAGAGCGATTCCAACAGCATTGAATAGGCCCTGAATCTCGCGTCATAATCTTCGCCGCGCGCTTCAAAATCCGCGTCAAGCCAGCCAATCAGCGAGGGAGCGAGAACGTCTGCGAGCGAGAGCAGTTTTCTGGTGCCGACCAGCAAGGCGCCTTCCGGGTGCTCTTTGAGCAGAGTCCCGGCGCTTGGCAGTTTAACACCTTCGCCGTCAAAGCACAACACCTTTCCGCACTCGTGTCTCAGCGCCGCCGAGGCCTTCTCGGCAAGCGCCGCGAGCCCCGGCCGGACCCCTTCGAGGAAGCGCCCTCCGCAGGAGGGACATTTTTCCGGGATCGGCAGCCTGGCGCCGCATTCCAGACACGAGAGCCTGCCGCTCTTAGCCAGCCAGCGCATCGTACCGCCGCAGTGCGGACAGCGCACGGAACTGCCGCAGTCCTCGCAGAATATCTCCCCGGCGTAGCCCTTGCGGTCAAGCAGCCAAAAAGCCCAGCCGCGCTCTGCGCGCACTTTCTTCGTCTCGCGCACGAGCGGCCAGCTGATCTTGAGCGGATCCTTGACCGCCTCCACAGCCATGGCCGAGGAATCGTGCAGGTCCACGAAGACGAGCCTGTCTCTGGCGCCGCCGTCGTCTACGCCTGCACCGCACTGAAGATATGCCTTCGACGAGGGCATTCTGCCGCCCAGCACGAATTCTGCGTTTGCGAATTTTGCGCGCGCAGCCAACAGCGAACGGCAGTGAAAGAACGGGTATTTCTGCGTGCGCCAGGCCCCGCTGCATTCGTCGTCGACCATTATGCGCGAGAGATTTGGCAGCGGGGCAAACGAAGCGCCCTGCGAGCCGACGATGAAGCGGTACTGTCCTGACAGCGCCGCCTGCCAGCACTGCCACTGTTTAGCGGCGTTGGAGGCTGGCCACAGCAGAGCATCCTTTTTTAGCTCGTCGGGCAGCCGTTTCCAGAAGGCAACGGCCTGCGCCACTTCCGGGAAAAGGACCAAAGAACCGTCGGGAGACTGCTCCAACAGCGAAGCATATCTGTCGCTGCGCGCGGAATCGTTTGCTTCGTAGACGTAGCTTACCGAAAATTTGCCGTCGACGGTGGGTTGCTCAGGCGCCGCCGCCAGTGGTTCGCCGCTCAGAAATTTCGACGGCAGCAGCGTCTTGGCGGCCAGGCCTGGGCCGGCGAACCAGGTGTCGCCGAACCAGCGTATGGTGCGCCAGAGTTCCTGCGGCAACACAGGTTTTTCGTCTATCACAGAGGCGATTTTTTTGAGATTTTTGACGCCGGCCGGCGGCGTGGAAGAAATTGTGAGCCCGACGCGAAAAGAACTGCCGAGCGGGACTTTTACGCGGATCCCTTCCGGCAGTTCCCTGTCATATTCGTAAACCAGCGGCGTCCACCAGGGACCCGGCAGCGCCGCTGAAACAAGCGCCATCAGCCTCTGGTTCTGCCGCGCAGGACGGCGTCGAGAAGCGCGTCTGCAACTTCGTCCTTGCCGCCAGAGAATTTCACGTCTGGACGGCCGGGCGCCATGATGGTGACGGAATTGGTGTCGCAGCCAAAACCGGCGCCTTTGGCAAGCACGTCGTTGACTACGATGATGTCAAGATTTTTGGAGGCTATTTTTTTACGGGCGTTGGCCAGCAGGTCCTGCGTTTCAGCCGCAAAACCAACCAGCAGCTGGTCAGGCTTTTTGATGCGGCCCAGCTCAGCCGCGATGTCGCGGTTTTGCACGAGCGTCAGAGTCAGGTCCTCGCCCTTCTGGCGCTTGATCTTCTGGGAAGCTTCCGCAGCTGCTCGGAAATCTCCTACGGCCGCGGCCTTGATGATCACGTCCGCGTCGGCCGCCTCGTCCATACAGGCCTCGTACATCTGTTCCGCAGAGGTCACGTTTACGACCGAGACGCCGGCCGGCGGCACCAGCGAGACGGGACCGGAAACGAGAGTCACGTCAGCGCCCCTGTACCAGGCGCAGCGCGCGATCTCATAGCCCATCTTGCCGCTGCTGGGGTTACTGAGATAACGGACCGGATCGATATATTCGTGGGTGGGAGCGGCGGTGACTAGCGCGCGCAGCCCCTTCATATCCTTGTTTTTGCAGAGCGCGCGGAAGCCATAGTCGTTGATGACGTTCGCCTGGGGCAGCCGGCCCTTGCCGTCGTAACCGCAGGCCAGCGGTCCGCTGTCCGGATCGACGACCGAGACGCCGCGCGAGGTAAGCGTTTCAATATTTTTGCGCGTGGCCGGATTAGAGAGCATCTTGCAGTTCATGGCTGGGAAGAGCACCAGAGGCTTGTCGTTGGCCAGCAACGCAGCGCCCAGCAGCGTCTCGCTGTCTCCCTCGGCACACATGCGCAGCACGTTGCCGGTGCAGGGAGCCACCACGAAAACATCAGCCCAGTCGGTGAGGCTGATATGCGGTATCTGCCAGCCGTACTCAGGCGAGAGAAAGTCGTCCTCGCGCCACACGCGCCGTTTGGAAAGCGTCGAGAGCGCCAGGGGACTCACAAACTGCTCGGCCGACCTCGTAAGGATAGTCTCCACTTCGCAGCCGGCTTTGATCCAGCCATGCAGCAGATCGGGGGCCTTGTAAGCCGCTATGCCCCCGCTGATTCCAAATAAGATCCTATTGCTGAGCTTCGACAGGTTCATCTGTCGTCTTGGCAGCTTCCGGCGCCTGAGCCTGCGGCTCCGGCGTGTCGATCACGTCGTAGCTCACGCGGCCGGCAGTCACGTCGTCCACCGCACGCGTAATGAACTTCTCCTCATAGCCGTCGGCCGCGCCTTTGCGCTCGCTGAGCTGACGCGCTCTTGCCGCCACAACCAGCGTGAGGATGTACTTGTTGGGGATGTTTCTTTCCCGGTATATTTTTTCCAGATCCATATAAATCATTTGGAAGCCTCCCTGTACTGTTTAACTATCTTTATAAACTCTTCGGCCGCCCTGTCAACCGTATCGTTGACTATAAGATGGTCGTATTTATCCGCCTGAGACATCTCTATTCTAGCGTCGGCCAGACGCCTTTCGATGTCCGCCTCTGTCTCCGTGCCGCGCCCACGCAGGCGCTTTTCAAGCTCCTCGAAGGAAGGGGGCTCGATGAAGGTCATGACCGCCTCCGGCATTTTTTCTTTCACATGCGCGGCGCCTTGCACGTCTATTTCCAGCACGATGTCGCGGCCTTCGGAGAGAGCCGCGTCCACGACGTCCTGCCTGGTCCCGTAGCGATGCCCGTGCACGTTGGCCCACTCCAGGAACATGCCCTCGTCGGCCATTCTGGCAAACTCAGCCTCGTCCATGAAGCAGTAGCTGACTCCGTCCACCTCGCCGGGTCTCGGCTCACGGGTCGTGCATGAGACCGAATAGGTGATGTCCGGCAGACGCCTGAAGACTTCCTTAAGCACCGTACCCTTGCCTGCTCCGGCCGGGCCTGAGAATACGAACAGGTGCCCTCTCACTTTTCTTCCTCTCCCTCGAAGCGGCTCATGATCGTATCCGGCTGGATCGCCGAGAGGATCACGTGTTTGCTATCGGTGATGATGATGGCGCGCGTTTTGCGGCCCTGGGTCACATCGACCAGCAGGCCCGCTTCGCGTGCCTCGTCCTTGAGCCGCTTGATGGGCGCGGACGACGGCGTAATGATGGCCACGATCCGCTCTGCCACCACCATGTTGCCAAAACCGACGTGTACAAGCTTGTAATCCATTTCAGCGCTACTCCAGGTTCTGTATCTGTTCGCGGATGCACTCAAGCTCAGCTTTCGCGTCCACCGCAAGCCAGCGGATGCCGGCGTCGGCCACCTTGGAGTCAAGCGTGTTGACCTCGCGGTTCATCTCCTGCACGAGGAAATCGAGCTTGCGGCCCGAAGACTCCGCTTCCGAACCGGTCGCACGGAACTTGGAAATATGGCTTCTGAGCCGCGCCAGTTCCTCGGAGACGTCCCACTTGTCGGACATGACCACGACCTCCTGCAGGAAACGGCTCTCCTCCAGGCCTTCGCCGAGTGATTTGAGCATTTCGTCGAGACGCGCCCTCGTGGCCGCAAAGGCTGCGTCGCGGGCCGGCTGCCATTTTGCTTCAATATCGTTAACGAGCTTTTCCAGCGCGTCCAGGTGCGAGAGCACCTCCTCGCGAAGATGCCCGCCCTCTGTCTCGCGCATGGCCTGCCATGATTTGACGGCCTCGTTCACAAGTCTGCCAAAGACGTCCTCAAGCTTGTCGGCCTCGCCGCTCTCTTCAAAATTCGGCAGTTCCAGCACACCGGGCAGAGCCACGATCTGTTCCAGCTCCAGCTCCCTGGCCTGCCCCATTGTGCGCTGCATCTGCAGCAGTTCGTCGCAGTACGACGAAAGGATGTCCTTGTTGATGCGACCCATACGGAAGGTAGGCGCCCAGAGCACCTCCACGCGCAGCTGGACCTTGCCGCGCCTGAAATTGCGGCGCAGCGTCTGGTGGAACCAGGGCTCCCAGCCCGAAAATTCGCGCGGAAGCTTGACGGAGATCTCCTGATATCTGTGGTTGACGCTCGACAATTCCGCACTGAGCGAGCCCCATGGCTGCTGCAGCTGCGTGCGGCTGAAACCTGTCATGCTTACGTACATTATCTATACACTTCCAGTCTGTTGGCTGTCAGATTGCTCCGATTCGTAAGCGTTCTGCAGCACGTTATAATTATACACGTCAAAACGGCCGTTTTCGTCAAGGCGTTTTTTAATCACGTCCAGCAGCTCTGCAAAACCCTGCCCCGTGACGGCGCAGGTCTCCGCCACCGTCTCTCCGGCAGCGCGCAGCTCGGCCGCCACAGCCTCCGCATTTCCGGAGGCAAGGTCCATCTTGTTGAGCACGATAACGCGCGGCAGCTCGTCAGCGTTCAGCTCCCTGAGCGTGGCGAGCACGACGGCAAGGTGTTCCTGCGGATCTTCCTCGGAAGCATCCAGCACCAGCAGCAGCAGATCGGCGCCGGCAGTTTCCTCAAGCGTGGCGCGGAAGGCCGCTACCAGTTCCGGCGGCAGTTTTCTGATAAAGCCGACCGTATCGGAGAGCAAAAAGCTGCCGCCGCTGCGGAAATTGATCCTGCGCACAACTGTATCGAGGGTGGAGAAAAGCTGATTGGCGGAGAGGATCGTCTCGTCTTTTGAAAGAGCTTTGAGCAGCGTCGATTTACCGCTGTTCGTATAGCCTACCAGGGCAGCAAGAGGCGCGCCGTCCTTGCGGCGGCGTTCGCGGCGTTCGCCGCGGCGCCTGCGCACCTCTTCGAGCCGTTCCGTAATGTTCTTGATGCGCCGCTCAAGTTTGCGCCTGTGGCGCTCAAACTCCGTCTCGCCAGGGCCCCTTGTGCCGATGCCGCCGCCTGTGCGCGACATCTGATGTCCGAGTCCCTTGAGGCTCGGTATCTCGTAGCGGCACTGGGCCAGCTCGACCTGAAGCTTGGCTTCGGCCGTGTGGGCTCGCCGTTCGAATATCTCCATGATGACGAAAGCACGGTCCCAGACCTCCAGTGAGGAGACCTTCTGCAGATTGGCCTTCTGAGTCGGAGTCAGGAAATCGTCGACTACAAGCAGAGTGGCGTCGGTCTGGACCGCAAACTCTTTGATCTCCAGCGCCTTGCCGGAGCCGAGGAAACTGGCCGGATCGGGCGCTTCCTTGTGCTGGACCACGCGCGCCTCCGTAGGCACGCCGAGGTTCTGCAGCAGCATCGCGAGTTCATCAAGCGACACATCTGTATCCCTGTCGCCGTTCAGTTCCACGGCGGCGATAATCGCCTTTTTGGACTTGATGGAAAGGTCTATGACGCGTTTTTGTCTGCTCAACGGCTGCCTCTGGTCCCCAGCTCGGCGGCCAGCGACGAGACGGCGTCCGCCACCTCGTCGATCGTCATGCCTGTGCTGTCCAGTATCACGCAGTCCGGGGCGGGCCGCAGCGGCGCGACCTCGCGGTGCATGTCGTAGTCGTCGCGTTCGTTGATCTGTCTGAGTATCTCGTCGTAATCGGCCTGCTCGCCTCTGGCTTCGCGTTCGCTGCAGCGGCGCCTTGCGCGCTCTTCGGCCGAGGCTGTCAGAAAGATCTTCAGCTCCGCGTCCGGGAAAACGACGGTACCCATGTCGCGGCCGTCGCAGACAAGTCCTCCTGCGGCCTGCTTCCTCTGCAGCTCCAGCAGCGAGTCGCGCACGGACTTAAGCGCCGAATAGGAGGAAACGATCTTGTCTGTTGCGGGCAGGCGTATCTCTTTCGTCACGTCGCGTCCGTTGACTGACACCTTGCCGTCCGCCAGCGAGATGTCAAACTTTTCAAGCCAGGATGCCAGTTCAGGGCCCTCGGCGGCCGCCACGCCCTTCCCGTTCAAAAACCAGGCGATGGCGCGGTAAATAGCGCCAGTGTCTAGGTATGGCAAACCAAGCCTGCCGGCTGCGATGCGCGCGATGGTGCTCTTGCCGGCTCCAGCCGGCCCGTCTATCGTCACTACTATCTTTTTAGCCTTTTCCGGCTCCATGAGACAGCTCCTTTGCAAATATAGCGGTTATGCATATCCGATAATTATACTATCGAGAAACGGCGAGGTAAATATTTGGCCGACCGGAATTTTTAATCGCCGTTTCGCTGATAAATTGCAGCCTGGGAAGCTGTTTTTTGCCTATGCATTTAATAAACGGTCATTGCTTATTGCAGCCGTAGCCTCAATCAACTCAGGTTACTCCGCGCGTTTGTGAACTTATCAGTGAGAGCAGTGAGCGAGAGAAACTGTTGTGTGAACCGCAAATCACGGTGCCAATTGCACTTTATAACGTTTAACATTGCTTGCTATATCGATCTAATCAACAAAAGGGAAATAAACAACTGCAGTGAATTGCGCTTCTAACAGCAGATCAGCACGCTCCCCAATTCTCCAGGCTTGAAGCGCAGCGCTAAGGTGTTTTTTGCGCAGACCGAATCTTTTAACGGATGCGACAAAAAACGCCTTCGCGCCTGGAGTCCCGAGGCTTCACCAACGATGTTCAGTCCCGGTTTTTGCTTTTGCTTTAGCTTGCCACAACGTAATGTAAAAAGCAGGACCCAGAGTTCCAGAGTCCTGCTGAGATCGTCCGCATATAGGCCATCTTTAGAGGCAGTAAGGTTGATTGATATTTATCCCAGCCGGCCTGGGCCTGATTAATTTCTGGCTTTTCCCTGCATCTCGGCCAGCGATTGGCAGCCAAATCTAGCCATGATTTCCGGCAGCCCGGCACATATAGTTGCGCCGGCGTGCACGTCGCGGAAGAAGGCGGTGCCGACTTCCACAGCCGCGGCTCCGGCCAGCAGCATCTGGGCGCAGTCCCAGGCGGTCGTCACGCCGCCGCAGCCTATCACTGGGATCTTCACGGTTCCGCAGACCTGCCAGACCAGTCGCAGGGCCAGCGGGAAGACCGCCGGACCGGAGAGTCCGGCCACTGCTCTGTCAAACGCCGGTTTGCCGCTGAACGGATCCATGACCATGCCAAGCCAGGTATTGGCCGCGACCAGAGCGTCGGCGCCCTCGGCCTCGACCGCCTGCGCGACGCCGACCGCGTCAGCGGCCTGCGGCGTCAGCTTGACCCAGAGAGGCCCGCGCCAGGCGGCGCGCGCCGTTTTAACGGCTCTGGCAGCGCCGCAGGGCTCCATGCCCCATGCCATGCCGTCGCCGTCCACGTTGGGACAGGAGATATTAAGCTCCGCCGCGGCCACGCAGGTATCGGCCAGGCGCCTGAGCGTTTCGGCTGTTTCCTCCGGACGCTCCATCACCACGTTGGCGATCACAGGCTTGCCGCCTGCGACGACCATGTCCTTATATTTCTTGATAAAACCGTCGACGCCTGCGTTCTGGAGTCCGATACTGTTGAGCAGGCCGGACGGCGTTTCCATCAGGCGCGTGCCTTTGTTGCCCTCGCGCGTCTTGAGGCTGATCGCCTTCGTACAGACAGCGCCGAGACCTGCAAGCTTTTCGCCGCGCCAGAAATCTTCTTCATAAGGCCAGACGCCGGAGGCCGGAATGACCGGCGACGAGAGAGTCAGAGAACCGATTTTTACCGTCAGATCGTTCATTGTTTGATCACCTCGTCGGAACGGAAAAGAGACTGATCGACGCAGAGCCGTTTGAGACCGCTCTTCGTCTCCACCACGCAGCCCATGCAGCCTCCGTAGCCGCAGGCCATATGGCGGTCGAGCGCAAAGAACAATTTTTCAGGAGATTTTTCGTAATGTTTCTCCAGAGCCGCCAGGAAACCGGGAGGCCCGCAGGCCCAGACCTCTTCGCCAGCGCCCAGCTCCTTCGGCAGCACCTTGAACATCGAGTCGCCCTCGCCGAAGGAACCGTCGTCGGTGAAGACCTTCGCGCCGGGGACCATTGAACACACGCGCTCGGCGTATTTCTCATACCCTTTGCCAGGGATGCCGAGGTAGAGCCCTGCCACGCGCTCGGGATGGACTTTGCACATGCTGAGGAACAACGCCGCGCCGGCGCCTCCGCAGGCTATATGTATCTTTGCGTCCCGATCGGGGAACGGTACCGCGAAGAGGCCCCTCACATGCACCATAACTCCCTCGCGGAAATGGGAAATGAGCTCCGTACCCTTGCCCCAGAGCATGAAGCAGACAGAAACTTCGCCTCTGACCGGATCAGCGTCTGCCACGCCGAAGGGGCGCCCCAGCAGCGGTTCGCCGCCTTCCGACGGGTAAACCATCAGAGCGTTGCCGGGCAGCGCGTTCTTTGCCAGTTCAGGACATCTGACCGTGAGCCAGAAGATGCGGTCGGCCAGTTTCTCCAGTCTCACTACGGGACAAACGTAATCGTCTATTTTATTTTTATGACAGCTGCATTCAGACATAGGCAAGCCTCCATACCGTTATTTGCGACTTTATAAACACGCTTGAGCGATTTTAACATATGAACGCGCAGATTTTTCAGGCGACAACGCTGCCGACAGGAGAAAATCAGTGTCTTTTGACAACCGGCAGGTTGACGTGATAATGCGCGGATATCATGCGAACGGAGAAAATCAGCAGTATCGCCGTATTAACGGCAAAGCCCTCCTTCACGTAAGGCAGCACGAACCACATGTACGTCACGCCTGCCGCTGCGGCCAGAGCATAGATATCGCTTTTGAATATCACTGGAACCTTCTGGGCGAACATATCGCGAAGGATGCCGCCGCCCACGGCAGTGATGACTGAAACGAAAACAAACTGCAGAAAGTTGTAGTTCAGGCGGATCGCCTTGAGGCCGGCGTCGACTGCGAAGAAGCTGAGCCCCAGCGCGTCCAGCGCCATCAGTACAAACTGCGCGCGGAACAATTGCGGGAAAAGGACCACGATCGCCACCGAAAGAAGCACCAGCAGCACCGTGCCGTAGCTGGAGAAAAAGACAGGCACGCCTGCGTCCATGATCACGTCGCGCAGAATACCGCCGCCGCAGGCGCCAGTGAAGGCGAGGATCGTGACACCGAAGAGGTCCATCCTTTTCTGCATGGCCGTATAAGCTCCGTAGAGGGCGAAGCTTACGACCCCGATATATTCCAGGATGCTGACAATGCCAAGATGAAAAGAAAACATCAGTTCACTCCAGTCAACAAAAAAGCGCGCCGCCGCAGCAGCGCGCCTCTGAATTCATGGACCTTGCTATCGCTTGAGGGCGGTGATGACGTCCTGCGTGAGATCGACGCCGCCGTAGTAGACGAGCACCTTGTTGAGCACGATCGTAACGCCCTTGGCCTTGGCGACCTTGGAGATGGTGTCGTTGACTTCCTTGAGCACCGGCGCCATGAGTCTGGACTCTTCGCCGTTCATGTCAAGCTGCAGGTTCTGCACGATCTGGGACTTTTTCTTCTGGTCAGTCTCCTTGTCGAACGCCGCCTTAGCTGCATCGGACTTCTTCTTGCTGATGGCGCTGAGCTGATCCTGAGCCTGTTTAAACTTGGGGAACTGCTGGAGGATGGCCATGTCGTCCACAAAACCGACCTTTTCGTCGGCCGCAAACGCAGTCATGCACCCGCAGGCGAAAATCGCTATAAGGGCAACGATAAAGATGATAGTTTTTCTCATTGTATATATGTAGCCTCCTGTTTTGTAATGTTTCTCGAACACCAGAGCATTTTATCTCTCAGGGCGCCGCTTGTCCATACTTGCGTCAAACTTTCTGTATTTAGTGCAGCTCGATTTCACAAGACATTTCGGGCCGCTGCCAATGAGGTCGCGGCGTCCTGCCTTCTCAAGAGCCTTGCGCACGTCGTCGGCGTTGCGCGGCATCCAGTACTGGAGCAAAGCACGCTGCAGCCTGCGCTCTTCGGCGCTCTTGGGCACAAACACCCTGGCGCCAGTGAAGGGATCGAGCTCCGTGTAGTAAATGCAGGTGGACAGAGACCCGGGCGTGGGCGTAAAATCCTGGACCTGCTCCGGTCTCACGCCGCTGTCGCGGATAAATTCCGCAAGCTCCACCGCTTCCCTGAGCGTGGAACTTGGGTGAGCGGACATAAAATAGGGCACCAGGAACTGCCGGAGTCCCAGCTTGCGGTTCATTTCGCGGTAGCGTTCGAAAAATTCCGCCGTCACGGCGCGGCCCGGTTTGTGCATGTACTTCAGCACGCCGTCGCTCACGTGCTCGGGCGCTATCTTGAGCTGGCCGCTGATGTGCCAGCGGCAGAGCTCTTCGAGAAACTCTCCGCCCTTGTCGGCCAGAATATAGTCGTAGCGAAGTCCCGAACGGATAAAGACCTTTTTGATCCCCGGAACTGCGCGCAGCTTGCGAAGCAGCTCGATGTACTCGCTGTGGTCCGACTGCAGGTTCGCGCAGGGCTTCGGATAGAGACAGGACTTGCCGCGGCAGGCGCCGCGCTCCAGCTGTTCGGGGCAGGCCGGCTCCGTAAAGTTGGCCGTGGGGCCGCCCACGTCGCTGATATAGCCTTTGAAATCCTTCATCTTTGTAAAACTCTCTGCCTCGGCGACCATCGACTCGTCGCTGCGGCGCTGGATGATGCGGCCCTGGTGCGAGCTCAGGGCGCAGAAGCCGCACTCGCCGAAACAGCCGCGGTGGCTCGTGATGCTGAAGCGCACTTCGTCGAAAGCAGGCACGCCGCCAAGCGCGTCATAGTCAGGATGCCAGCCGCGCGCGTAGGGCAGCGCGTAGACCTCGTCCATCTCCTTGACGGTGAGCGGCCGGGCCGGTCTGTTCTGCACAACCTGCCAGGCACCCTGGTCCTGAATGAGCCTCCTGCCGCGGATCGCATCCTGCTCCAGATAATAGAGCATGAACGCCTCAGCGAATTTACTTTTGTCCTGCGAGGCCTCCTCGAACGACGGCAGCTGCACGGCGTCGGCAGCGCGTTTGGGATCGTGCGTCTTCCAGCAGGTGCCTTCGACGTTTCTGATCTCGCCAACAGGCACGCCGTCCGCCAGCGCGTCCGCGATCGCAGCCGAGGCCAGTTCCCCCATGCCGAAGACCAGCAGGTCCGCGCGGCTGTCCGCCAGCAGCGAACGCCGCACGCTGTTGCTCCAGTAGTCGTAATGGACCATTCTGCGCAGGCTCGCCTCAATGCCGCCGATAATGAGAGGCACATCTTTCCAGAGCTCGCGCACTCTGTTGCAGTAGACGAGCGTGGCGCGGTCGGGCCGCTTGCCTGGCGCGCCGCCCGGCGTGTAATCGTCGCCGTGGCGCGGTTTGCCGGAGGCCGTGTAATGGTTGAGCATGGAGTCGAGGTTGCCGGCCGAAAGCATCACGCCGAGGCGCGGCCTGCCCATGCGCGCGAAGTCGTCCGTCGAACGCCAGTCCGGCTGGGCCACGATACCCACGCGATAGCCGCGGTGTTCAAGCCAGCGCGCGATGATCGCATGTCCGAAGCTGGGATGGTCGACATAGGCGTCTCCCGTGATCAGCAGAAAATCCAGCTCGTCCCAGCCGCGCTTCTCCATATCAGCTCTGTTCACCGGCAGAAATTTTTCACGCGGCACACTGGTATATTTTTCCTTTGCCATCTTCTCACCCGTCGTTTGCGAATTTTGCGCTATAGTATAACGGTTTGAGCGAGAAGGGGCCAGAGCATGAACAGTTATATCGACGGCGAAATTTTACTTTTTAAGGGCGAGGAACACGAACTGCGCCGCGCGGAACGGGATTTTCCACAGCTTTCGCTCGAAGGCGGCATATTTCTGCTGGCGAAAAACGCCGACGGCTTCACGGCCTTCGAGAGCTGGTACAAGCGCGCTCTTTATTACGAGCTGCGCGAAACGCTGCCCGGCTGGACCAGGAGAATAGGCGTGGCGCCGCAGAGGGTAAGCGTCAAGACCGTCAGCACGCTGTGGGGCAGCTGCTCCTCCCGCGCGAGCCTCACCTTCTGCACGAGGCTGGCGCTGGTGCCGCCCGAACTGCTCGAATACGTGGTCGTGCACGAACTCTGCCATCTGAAATTCATGAACCACTCGCCTCAGTTCTGGAACGAGGTCGCCGGATATCTGCCGGATTACAAGAACAGAAGGAAGCTGCTGCGCGTCAATGCGCAAACCTACAAGTGGTGGTAAGATATGACGATGCAGTATGGAGGCATGGCAATGACGCTGGAAAGTTTTTCTTATCCTGAAAATTTCATCAAATATCTGGGCACCGGCGGGGCCCGTTTCTGCATGGTGCGTCAGACGCGCTGGACAGGCGGCGTCTGGTTTTCCTACGGAGGCCTCAACGGCGTCATCGATCCGGGACCGGGCAGTCTGCACCACATCTGCTGCTCTTCGCCGGAGCTCGACCCTCACAGCATTCGCGCACTGCTGCTCACCCACCGCCACATCGACCACAGCACCGACATCAACGTGCTGGCCGAGGCCATGACCGGCGGCGGCTTTGAGAAACAGGGCACGGTGGTGCTGCCGGACGACTGCGTAAACGGACAGGATCCGGTCTTTCTGCGCTACACGGCCTCAAAGGTCGGACGCATCTGTCTGATGGAGGACGGCAAGCTCGTCGAGCTGGAGGACGGCGTGACGGTCGAACCTGTCTGGCACGTTCACCACGGCGTGCAGTGCTACGGACTCATCTTCCGCCGCGCGGGACTGCCGACCTGGGGGCTTATCAGCGACACCAAGCCGCTGGACTATCTCTCGGAAAGGTACAGGGAGTGCTCGTACATCTCCATCAACGCCACTTTCCCGGACAAAAAGCCGCGGCTGCAGCACATGTCTATGGCCGATGTGGGCGAATTATTACAGGATCTGCACCCGAAGCTAGCGACGATCGCGCATATGGGCGCCATGCTGGTAGAGGCAGGACCGGAAAAGTATGCGGCCAGGATCTCCACGCCGCAGACGCTCGTGTTGGCCGGCGAGGACGGCATGGTCGTGGACCTGGACACGCTGAAGGTCTACGCGCCGGAGCCGCTTCCGAAAACGGAGACGAAATATATCGTTAAACAGTAAGCCAGAGACGCGCCGCGATGATAACGGTGATTAGCAGGTTCATGCGCATGGAGTGGATTTCCATGGACCAGGCCGCTTTGGGATCGAACGGACGCTCGTCCGGCGATTTTTCAGGGAAGCCTCCGCGCGGATATGGGAACATAGCCGGAACCTTGGCCCGGTACGTTTCATACTGTTCCCCGAACTTGTCGGAGAGAAACTGTTCTTCGCTTGGAATCACGAGCAGGCAGTATAGCAGGCAGAAGGCCGCCGTAAAAGCAAGCGTCCAGCCCCAGCCGCACATGACGGCCCAGCCCATGCCCATAATGAAATTTCCCATGTATAGAGGATTGCGGACCCAGCTGTAGGGGCCCCAGGTCACGAGGATCGGCGCGCCGATGACCTCAGTGCGATATTTGGGGATATAGCCGGCCGCGCGCCAGCGGATGTACTGTCCTCCAATGAGCAGCAACACTCCCGCCGCGAAGCGGACCATGTCAAAACGGCCAGGAAAAATCAGGATCCCTGCTGCAAACAAGCCCCAGAAGAGCCCTCTGCATTTGAAAGCGACGCTGCCGACCGTTTTATTTATTTTCACGTCGATTCTCCGTGTCGGTGAAGCTTTCGTCCTCTTCCCTCATCACGCGGTCCACGCTGCCCCAGCCGATCAGTTTGACTGCCACGGCCGTGCCGAGCGCCACGCCTGTGTATTCCGAAATAAGCCGCCAGGCCACCGCCAAAACTCCGGCCAGGTTCCAGGGCACGAAGAGTCCCAGCACAGCCGCTGCCCCGCCCTCGGCGGCGCCGCTCGCGCCGGGAGTTGGCACGAAATAGAGCAGAAACAGGAAGAGTGATTCGGCCAGCATGCACTGCATATAACGGACCTCAAAACCGACCGCCGCGATGAGGCAGGGCATGATGGACATGTATACCCAGAGGTGCAGAACCGCAAAGACGATGGAAAGCAGGAACCAGACACGGCCGGTCGAAAGGAACAGCCTGATGTCGGTGCCGTAATTGTCGATCTCGCGGTTTACCTTGCGGACGTTGCAAAGCAGGCGTCCCGGATTGAGGATGCCGAAGCGCTTGAGCTTGACTAGGCACCAGTTGCTGCCCTTCTTGATCCACTGGGGGCGCAGCACGCTTACAAACATCAGCAGCACGGCTGCGGTCATAAAGAGCACCACATAGACCACAAACCATTTCAGCACCACATGGTGCCCTAGAAAATCGGGCTCGTAGAGGATCGAGAACGGCACCACGAGCGCCAGCAGAAAGAGTATCTGCATGGTGCGCACGAGCGTGATGGCGACCGACTTGCCGACCGAGACTCCGTGTCTGTAAAGCAGGTAGATCTGGAACGGGCCGCCGCCGCTCTGCATGGGCGTGATGGCGCTGCCGAAGTAGTTGATCCAGATCACGGCCAGAGTCTGGCGCAGCGTTAGCTTTTCACCGGCCGCGCGCGCAAGCGTGATGAATTTAAAGGAATCCAGCAGCCAGACGCAGACGACCAGCACCGCAGCCGCAAAAAGCAGCTTCGGATCGGCGTGACGCAGCACGCCGATGGTGGAAGAATCTATGCTGAAAAACAGCAAACCCATCACCGTCAGGATGACGATGCATAGAAATATCGAAAAACTCTTACGTACTGTCAACTCCAGGCCTCCCAGGAATAACTCAACGGCGCCGGATCATTTGCAATAATCATGCATGATACCACAAAATTTCGGCTTTGTCGCCATAGACGGCGGCGAAACGGCCGCACGTCAAAACCGCTGAGATCTGCAACAAAACGCAGCTGATTCACTGCAGGGAGAAAAATTCCTCGGGAATCAGCGGCAGCCCCTCGCGCCAGGCCAGGGCCGCGGCCTTGGTACGATCAGTGAAAGCCAGCTTTCTGAGTATGTGGCTCACGTGATTTTTGACCGTTTTTTCCGAAAGCACCATTTTAGCGGATATCTCGGCGTTCGCACATCCGTGCGCCAGCCAGTACAGCACCTCCCGCTCGCGCGGCGTCAGCAGTTCCAGCGGGTCGGCGGCGACCGTATCGTCGGCCGCGCGGCTGTAGTTCTCGATGACCTCGCGGCTTACGTAGCGTTCGCCCCTGGCTACGGAGCGCAGCGCTTCCATGAACTCGCCGAGACCGGCCGAAGCGGGCACGGCGCCGATGCGTTCCGTCTCGCCGAGCAGCCTCAGCAGTTCAGGGGAGGATTCGCTGATGATGAAGAGGAAGCCGACGCTTCTGGCGACACGCCTTATCTCGCGGATCACCTGCGCCATGTTCATGTCCGGCAGCGACTGACCAGCCACGACCAGGCCGGGCTTCGTGCTGCAGATGCTGCGAAGGGCGTCCACACCGCTTTCGTCAGAACCGGCGATCGTGAAGGCCGCGTCTGACGCCACGATGACGCTTAGGGCTTCCGCAAACAGGCGGTTCTGATCGACTATCAGCACGCTGGTTTTCTTCATAGACCTCCGCCTCCATTTCCGATAGGATATATAATTGTCTGGCAACTGGCAAGGAGAGATTTGCGTGAAAGATTTCGAAGAACTTTATCCGCTGTCAAAAAAGATTTCCAGCCTGGTCGGCGAAGCCATCCGAGACTATTCGATGATCAGGCCCGGCGACAAACTCATGATCGGACTTTCCGGCGGCAAGGACAGCCTGCTGCTCTCGCTGGCCCTTGCGGTCCTGCGCAAGCGCAGTCCGCTCAAGTTCGGGCTCGAAGCCTGCCTCGTTGACCAGAGCGCCGGCTCCATGCAGACCGAAGCCGTGGCCTCTTATATGGAACAGCTTGGCATCCCTCTCAGACAGATGCAGCACGACACGTACCAGATCATCGCGGGCCGCGAGGAACGCTCGCCCTGCAGCCTCTGCGCAAACCTGCGCCGCGGCATCCTGGCCAGCGCGGCCCAGCGGCAGGGCTGCAATGTGCTGGCGCTGGGCCATCACAAGGACGACGCCGCTGAAACGGTGCTGCTGAACCTCTTTTACGAAGGACGCTTCAAGTGCTGGCACCCGCACATGTACATGACGAGAAGCGGCATCCGCGTCGTGCGCCCGCTTGTTTACGTTGAAGAGAGAAAAATAATCCTGGAGGCGCGGCGGCTCGGCCTGCCGGTTACAAGCTCATGCTGTCCCTACGGCGATAAGTCCAAGCGCAAAGCCGTCAAGGAGACGCTCGCGAAACTTGAAGAACAGGTGCCGGAATTAAAGAGCAACGTGATCCACGCGCTTAAAAATTTCAGGGATACGGAAGTCTGGAAGGAAGGCACGCTGAACGAATAGACGGGGAAAACGTCAAATAAGAATCCGGCGGCAGACAGGCTCCATAAATCGTCGCATGCCTGTACCTATGGAGACAAAAATGCTTCGCCGAACGCCTCTTGACTGATCTGCGGGGCGCTCAGCGACAGGACTGATTTTTAATACGTGCCTGATTCGTCGCGGTGAATAAGCAGCTCCTCCCTCATACGCACGCGATAAATCAGTCCTGTCTGAGCTTCAACCCGATGAGCGCAGCGCGCGTGCAATCTGTTGGGAGGGGCGTAAACCAGAACGTTTGTTTTGATTTTCGTGCTGTCGCGTAACGACAGCGACAATCCGCATGTTTGCGATATAGTGAAAGACCAGCCGGCGCAATGGCCGGCCTCAAACAGAAGCATGGCTGGCACGCCGCTCTCGCAAGCGTGAAGCGCAGCGCGTGCTCAGGCTTTACAAGCGGCATTTCCGCAAGCCTTTGAACTGTTTTTTTACCGGCGAAACGCTCATAACGCTCATACGGAACGCACTTTGCTGTGGCCAGAGCCATAATATTTGCAAGCCTGCTCAAAAGACAGCTGCAAATCTCCATTTACCACGCCTTCGACACAGAAACGACATCCCGCCGCGCCGCTTTGCACCAAGCTGGCGCTATTTCGCTGTGACCGGTATCCTTATTTCCGTTACAAATTTAGATCTGTCATTGGTGATTCCATAATCGATCATTGTTATTTCCCTGGAAAAGCCGGAGATGGCAAGATTATGTGCGGCAGCATAGGCGGCCAGCCGCTTGTAGTAGGCCGGCGCTTCGCTGTGGCTGCCGCAAAAGCGCACGGCCATACATTTGCCGGCCGGAAAGATCTCCGCTCTGCCCTCGTATGCGTCTTCTTCGTCAAGCAGCAGGAAAATGTAATCATACTGGTCAAAATGGCCGGCTGTTAAATTTTCTTTGGAGATGCCTACTCCCACTTTACCGAGAAAGACGACGGCGGTTTTCTGTTCAGCCGCCAGCTGGCGGATCGGATTTTCCAGATCGAGCCAGCCGCTCGGTTTCAGCGAGTCCCTCATCAGAACGAGGCGGCAGGCAGGGGCATCCTCGACCCCGACGACGTCCAGTTCAGCGTTTCTGGCGTCATGGAGCTGACGCAGGCGGTGGTCGATCTTGCGCTCAATGCTTTTCAGTTCGCGCTGTTTTTCTATGACGGCCTGCTTCTGGCGGGCCATCTTTTCTTCGATCACGTCAATGTCCCTGTTCTGCAGAAATTCAGCGATCTGGTCAAGCGGCATGTCGAGGACCCTCAGATAGCGGATCGTATTGAGCACCTCGAACTGCTGGGTGCTGTAATACCGATAACCGCTGTCCGGATCGATGTACTGCGGCGTCAGCAGGCCTGCCTGCTCATAATGGCGCAGACTCCCGACGCTGATGTGAAAGAGCTTTGCAACCTCGCCGATCTGGAACAACTCAGACGCGCTCAACTTTTTTTCCTCCATTCCATTCCGGATCATAGCGTTTCAGCCACAAAAGCGCCGCTACACAGATCACGACCGAAAGCAGGGAACCGGCGGCGGCGGCCAGCCCCATCGGCAGCAGCGTGCCGGCAAACAGACCGGACATCAGATAAGCGCCGGGGATGCGAACCAGCACGATGGACAAAGCGTTGTGCAGGAAAGAGATCCCAGACCTGCCGTAAGCACAGAAATAGCCGCTGAAGCAGAAATGGAGACCGGCAAACACGCAGTCCCAGATATATCCCCGCAGATACTGGCCGCCTGCCAGAACCACGGCAGGCGTGCTGTCGAAAGCAGCCACGATGGGCCCCGCCACAAACTGAACGGCGGTCGCGGCGGCGAGGCCGAAGCAGATGCACAGCATCAGCGCGTATTTCAGCGTCAAGGCGGCTCTGTCATGTTTGCCGGCCCCGATATTCTGCGCCGAGAGCGCCGAAACCGCCGAGAGCATCGAGGACGGCACCAGGAACAAAAAGCTGATCACTTTCTCCACAATCCCCACCGCAGCCGCGTCGGTCAAGCCTCTGTTGTTCGCAATGACCGTGATCACGATGAATGATATCTGAATAAAACCGTCCTGGAGCGAAACGGGGATGCCTATTTTCAATACCGGCCTCATGACGTCCCGCTGCGGTTTAAAACAGGCTTTGCTCAAACGAATGCCCGTCTTTTGCCTTACGATCACCGCCAGCGAGACAAACACGCTGACTGCCTGAGACAGGATCGTTCCCAGAGCCGCCCCGGCGGGCCCCAGACCCATGCCGCCGATAAACAGATAATCCAGCCCGATGTTGGCGGCGCAGGCCACGGCGATGAAGTACATGGGGCTCTTGGAATCTCCCAGACCGCGGAAGATCGAACTGATGATATTGTACGCAGTAATGAACGGAATGCCTATAAAGCAGATAGCCAGATAGCTGACCGTCCCCCGCACCGCCGCGGCGGGAGTGGACATCACGGCTGTGATCGGTTTTACCAATATCAAAAGCAGGACCGTGATGACGACGGACACGGCCATGAACAGAGTGACTGTGTTGCCGATGGTGTTCGCGGCCCTGCCCTGCTGTCTGGCGCCGACCGAGCGGCCGATCGTTACCGTCGCCCCCATAGCCAGACCAACGACCATAACGGTAAGCATATGCATCACCTGACTGCCGATGGAGACGGCAGTGATGTCGGCCGTGCCGTTGAATTGTCCGGTGATGAACAGGTCCGCCATGCCGTACAGAGTTTGCAGAAAGTATGACAGCAGATAAGGCAGAGAGAAACAGACGATATTTTTGAATACGCTTCCGGTTGTGAGATTCTTTTCCAAGCTGATCCCCGCCGCCTGCATAAAAATTATTCCAACTCAACGCGGCTTACCCTTTCGTCTGCACATAATAAACTCTATATCTATTGTAGAGTCAAGGAGACGTCTTTTTTTTAAAATTCATTTTCTGCGGGAACAAACGTCAATGCGGAAATCATTCCATTAAAGGCTGGCGCGGTTGCGGCTAAATAAGAATTTAGCGCACCGTTGCATCCGCTCAGCAATCTTCTTCGTTTGCCCGAAATTATCCTGTTCGAGCTTCGGCAACTTGGTGACTGCTTTTGCACCCCGTCACCTAAAGATAGAGCCAAAGGCCGTCCAGCACGGTATTTGTGAAGACTAACGGCGCTGGGAGCGGAATCAATTTTTGCGTATTTTCCAGCAGTTTTGCCGCGTTGTCTGGTTCGAGTGACACTATTATCCCAAGTCGCAAGAATTTCTCGTTTCACTGCTGGAGAAATACGAAAAATTATTCCGCTCTACGCTTCAAGCCAGGAGGTTCGGTGAGCACTCAGGCTGTTGTTTCGACCGTTAAGGCGTTTGGTTGAGTGTAAGCGGACTTTTTTCTTGATAACTGGCTTATAGTGGAATTATTGCGAAATGAGAAGGATATAAACGACGCCGAGATTTACGCCCAACACAACAGCTTAGTACGATCGCCGACTTCACAGGCTTGAAGCGTAGACGGGAATAATTTTTCAAACTTTTTCAGCGGGCAGAGCGCTGACCTCCGACAGACAAGCTGCATGTTTATATTCAGCAAACAAGCGTATTTATCGTACGCGGCTGAAAAATTTGAAAAATTGATTCCCGGCCTAGCGCCGCGAGTCTTCACAAACAGCGCGCATCCAAGCATTTGACTTTTGGTTTAACAGCGGATAGGTTAAAATATGCTCGGAGATAACTACGTACGCCGCTAAATCCTAATTTCCAACACTCATAACAGAGAATCGGGATATCACCGCCGGCGCTGGACCTTGTTCTTTCACTGACGATTTCTCAGACCGTGTGCCCTTCCCTTACGTATTTCCACAGCTGATCCAGCGAAGTTTCTATAAACTCGCCGGCTGGCAGGTTTTTGAGTTCCAGCTTGCCGATTTTTGTGCGTTTGAGCCGGCGCACGTCGTTGTCGAGAGCTCTGGCCATCACGCGGATCTCGCGTTTGACGCCTTCGCCCAGCACGACTTCAAAGCAGCACTGCAATGGCTTGCGGCCCAGTCTGCGCACGGAAAGCGGCTTTAGGAAGCGTTTTTCGCCCTCCACGTCGCCTTCGACGCCGTGGGACCATTCGATGAGCTTCTCCTCCGTCAGCGGCTTGCGCAGCTCCACTTCGTAGGTCTTGGTGGTGCCCTTGCTGGGATGGATGAGCTCCTGGGCGAAAAGCCCGTCGTTCGTGAGGATCAGCAGCCCTTCGCTGTCGCGGTCGAGCCTGCCGACCGGGAAGAGCCTCAGCGCGTCAAACGAGGTCGGAAGCACGTCGATGACAGTCTGTTCGCGGCTGTCCTCCACCGCGCATAGCAGGCCGCGCGGCTTATGGTAGATGAGATATGTCAGTTTGACCGGCGCTATGAGCCGTCCGTCAAACTCCACCCTGTCGCCAGGCGCGACCTGGCGGCCCGGTTCCGTTACGATTTCGCCGTTGATCTTCACGCGGCCGGCCGCGACAAACTCCTCGACCTTGCGCCGCGCTCCCTCGCCACACATGGCCAGATAGCGGTTCAGGCGGATGGTGCTTTTATTCTCTTCGTTATTCATCTTTTGCCTCTTGCTGCGCCGCAGTTTCGTCCGCGCTTTCCGCAGCCGTTTCGTTCTCATTGTCGTTTTCGTCCGCCGCTTTGTCGTCCAGAGCCGCGAAAGCGTCGTTGGCGGCTTCGTCGCCGCCGCTTTCGCGCAGTTCTTCGAGCGTCGGCAGCGAGCTGATGTTCGCGAGGCCGAAGATCTCCAGGAAGCGGTCCGTGGTGCGGAAGAGCAGCGGCGAGCCGACGCTCTTCTTGCGACCGGAGACGCGCACGAGCCCGTGCTTGAGCAGCGTGTCCACCACACGGTCGCAGCGCACCGAGCGGATATCCTCGATCTCGGAACGCGTGACGGGCTGGTTGTAGGCAATGACGGAGAGCGTCTCCAGCGCGGCGCGCGATAGCCTCACTCGCTGCAGCGAGACTGAGCTTGCAAAGCTCTCGATCGTATCGCGCAGATCGGGAGCCGTGACCATCTGCCAGCCGCCGGCCTCAAAGATGATCGTGAGACCGTGGCCGTCGGCCAGAGCCTTTTTGATCGTCTCCACCGCCTCTTCGACCCGTTTGGCCGAGACGCCCAGGTAAGAGGCCAGCTCCTGCGGCGAAACAGGCTGAGGAGAGACGAAAAGCATCGCCTCCAGCTGCCTTTCAAGCAATCCCATCCGGTTGTTTTCTTCAGGCTGCGGCAATTTCAACATCTCCCAGCGTTTCCGTCTGTATCAGATCGACCATGCCTAGGCGCGACATCTCCAGCAGCGCCAGCAGCGTGACGATCAGGTTCTTCTTGTTGCGTTCCTGCAGCAGCTCAGCGAGCGAAAGACGTTTGCCCTTCAGGAGCTCCTGCAGCTCGGACATACGCGATTCCACCTGTTGTTCCTCCGGCACCGCGTCGGGGATCTCATCCCAGGGGTCTTCCTCTGCGTCCTCACGCTCGCGCTGGTGCTTTCTGTTGTATTCGTCGAGCATGTCCCACCATCTGGAGGCGAGGCTGTAGAGGTCGCCCAGATCGTAGAAAGGCGTGCTGTCCTCGTCAGCGATGCGCACGAAGTACTGCTCCCGCTCGGTCTGGCATTTGGCCAGATGTGCGGCCGCGGCCCGGTAGGGACGGAAATTTTCGAGCATCCGCTGCAGCTCTTCCTCGGTGAGATCCTCTTCCTCCTCGCTCAGATCCTCGTCCGGCTCCTCGCCGGGCTGGGACGGAAAGAGCGAATGCACCTTGCGCAGCAGCAGGCGGCTCGCGAACGAGAAGAACTCCGCCATCTCGTTGAGCGAGGTGCGCTTGCTGTCGAGCAGGAACTGCACGTACTGGGCCACCAGCTCCGTAAGGTTGAGCTTGGACGGGTCCATCTCTCGCGATTCCACCAGATGGCACAACAGGTCAAGAGGACCGGAAAAAGCTCCGAGCTGAACCTCGAAGCCCCTCTGGTCCTCCTGCGCGTTATTTGTTAAATTCTCCGTCTCCTCCGCCAAATCCGTTCCTAGCGCAGCAACCCCATCGCCGCGTAGACCTCTTCCATCGTCTGCTCTGCGACTTTGCGCGCCTTGTCGGCGCCGGTCCTGAGGATATCCATGAGATCGTCACCGCGCTTCTCGTACCCGGCGCGGCGGGCCTGGATCGGGCCCATCATCTCTTCGAGATGGACCATGAGCTTCTTCTTGCAGTCGATACAGCCGATACCGGCCGTCTTGCAGCCCTCGTGGATCTCGGCCATCTCCTGCGCGTCGTGGTTAAAGAACTTGTGCACGTCCCAGACGGGGCACTTCTCCGGCGTACCAGGGTCGGTGCGGCGCTCGCGCGCAGTGTCCGTCGCCATCGTGCGCAGCTTGTCCCAGATCGTCTTCATATCGTCGGCGATGTTGAGCGCGTTGCCGTAGGACTTGCTCATCTTGCGTCCGTCCAGCCCAGGCATCTTCGCCTGCGGCGTCAGCAGCGTCTCCGGTTCCGGGAAGACTTCGCCGTAGAAATTGTTGAAGCGGCGCGCGATCTCGCGCGAGATCTCCAGATGGGCGCTCTGGTCCTCGCCCACCGGCACGCCCCAGGACTTGTAGAGCAGGATGTCGGCCGCCATCAGGTTCGGGTAGCCGAGGAAGGCGTAGGTCGAAAGGTCCTTGTTCTGAAGGTTGAGGATCTGTTCCTTGTACGTCGGGCAGCGTTCGAGCCAGCCCAACGGCATGATCATAGACAGGGCCAGTGAAAGCTCCGCATGCTGTTTTACATGCGACTGAGCGAAGATTGCGGCCTTGTTCGGATCCACACCAACCGCCAGCCAGTCGAGCAGGATCTCGCGGCAGTTGTCCCTGATATGGCTCACGTCGGCATAATCAGACATCAGCGCGTGCCAGTCGGCGATACCCCAGAAACAATCGTACTGATCCTGCAGCTTCACCCAGTTGATCAAGGCTCCCGCCATATGACCATAATGCAACTTGCCAGTCGGCCTCATCGCGCTGAAAATTCTCTTCTTTTCTACCATTGCGATATTCCCTTCCGATTAGACAGTGACAAAAATATTACAAACTGCTGGACCAGCTAAGCTATCCTGCGCGGTCCGCTTTCCTCCAGTGTCTCCACTTCCAGACCGCTGACCGATTCCACCA
>Ga0163159_1001164_pt1 | contig 26497 bp, 24 predicted proteins | sample BioMet9_FD_108702 | JGI IMG/M metagenome (GOLD analysis project Ga0163159, IMG submission 108702) | Microbial communities from bioreactor (seeded with sewage sludge) at Lawrence Berkeley National Lab, California, USA - Biofuel... | ecosystem: Engineered > Bioreactor > Anaerobic > Unclassified ... | reverse complement strand
GATGCGGTTATTACATGCCCGGCATATTTTAATGACGCACAGCGCCAGGCAACGAAGGACGCCGGCAAGATCGCCGGACTTGATGTGAAACGTATCATCAACGAGCCGACAGCTGCGGCACTTGCATACGGACTTGACAATGAGAAGGAACAGAAGATCATGGTCTATGACCTTGGCGGCGGTACATTCGATGTTTCCATCATTGAAATCGGCGACGGCGTTATAGAGGTACTTGCTACATCAGGAAACAACAGACTCGGCGGCGATGACTTTGATAAGAGAGTCGCTGATTATATGATATCGGAATTCAAGAAGAAAGAGGGCGTGGATCTTTCGAACGACAAGCTGGCGCTTCAGAGACTGAAGGAAGCGGCAGAGAAGGCCAAGAAAGAGCTTTCATCCGCGACGACAACGAATATCAATCTGCCGTTCATTACAGCTACGGATTCAGGACCGAAGCACTTCGATATGGATCTGACACGTGCCAAGTTTGATGAGCTGACGCACGACCTTGTTGATATGACGACAGAGCCGGTGAAGCGTGCTCTTTCGGATGCAGGCATTACAGCTGCTGATTTGGGACAGGTGCTTCTGGTAGGCGGTTCGACACGTATTCCTGCGGTACAGGAGAAGGTTCGCATGCTGACAGGGAAAGAGCCGAGCAAGACGCTGAACCCGGATGAGTGTGTTGCTCTCGGTGCATCCGTACAGGGCGGCAAGCTGGCCGGTGATACAGGCGCAGGCGATGTTCTTCTTCTGGATGTTACACCGCTGTCACTTTCTATTGAAACAATGGGCGGCATCGCTACAAGGCTGATTGAGCGTAATACGACGATTCCGACAAGAAAGAGCCAGATATTCTCTACGGCGGCCGACAACCAGACTGCTGTTGACATCAATGTTGTACAGGGCGAGCGTCAGTTCGCGAAGGATAATAAGTCGCTCGGCCAGTTCCGTCTCGACGGAATTCCTCCTGCAAGGCGCGGCATTCCTCAGATCGAGGTTACATTTGATATCGATGCGAACGGTATCGTCAATGTCAGCGCAAAGGATATGGGCACAGGCAAGGAACAGCACATTACAATCACTGCAGGCTCCAATATGTCGGATAACGATATCGACCGTGCCGTGAAGGAAGCTGCTGAATTTGAAGCGCAGGACAAGAAACGCAAAGATGCTATCGATACAAGGAACGAAGCTGATTCCATGGTCTTCCAGACAGAGAAAGCGATGGAAGAGGCAGGAAGCAAGCTGGATGCGAATGACAAGGCTGCGGTTGAAGCAGATCTTAAGAATTTAAAGGATCTTGTCGCAAAGGCAAATCCGGAGGATATGTCAGACGCTCAGGTCGATGAGATCAAGGCAGCCAAGGAGAAGCTGATGGAATCCGCGCAGAAGCTTTTTGCAAAGCTTTATGAACAGAATCAGGGAGCAGGCGGCCCGGGCGGTGCTGCAGGAGCAGGCCCAAGCGGTCAGGCAGGTCCGGATCAGAGCGGAGCAGGTTCTTCGGCCGGCAATAATTACACAAATAATGATGATGTGGTTGACGGAGATTACAAGGAAGTTTAATATCAATTATGGGCCCCGGGCTTTACCCGGGGCTTATAACTGATCATACGGCAGGAAGGAATGTATTATGGCAGAAAGCAAAAGGGATTATTATGAAGTCCTTGGTGTTGACCGCAATGCCACGGATGCCCAGCTGAAATCCGCTTACCGGAAGCTGGCGAAGAAATACCATCCGGATGTAAATCCCGGCGACAAGGAAGCTGAAGTTAAATTTAAAGAGGCCTCGGAGGCGTATGCTGTCCTTAGTGATCCTGAGAAGCGCAAGAAATATGACCAGTTCGGTCATGCCGCGTTTGACGGAGCAGGCGGCACCGGCTTTGAAGGCTTTGATTTCGGAAGCATGGACTTCAGCGATATATTCGGTGATGTTTTCGGAGACTTTTTCGGCGGGGGCGCAAGACGCCGCGGCGGCGGAAACCAGCCGATGCAGGGAGCAAACGTCAGAACCGGAGTTCGTATTACTTTTGAAGAAGCTATTTTCGGCTGTGAGAAGACAATCGATATCAATCTGAAAGAAACATGCCAGACATGCGGCGGAAGCGGAGCAAAGCCGGGAACGACACCCCAGACATGCCCGAAGTGCGGCGGCAAGGGACAGGTAGTCTTTACGTCACAGTCTTTTTTCGGAACGGTGCAGAACGTTCAGACGTGCCCGAACTGCGGCGGTACAGGCAAGATTATAGTGGACAAATGCTCATCCTGCCATGGAACAGGGTATGTCCCGTCACGCAAGAAGATTCAGGTCTCGATTCCTGCAGGCATTGACAACGGTCAGAGCATACGGATCCGCGAAAAGGGAGAACCCGGCCAGAATGGCGGACCGCGCGGTGATCTGCTCGTCGAAGTCAATGTAATGCACAGCCCGTCTTTTATAAGGCAGGATATGAATCTTTTCTCTACGGTTCCGATAACGTTTGCCCAGGCAGCGCTTGGTTCGGATATTCGTGTCAATACAGTCGACGGTGATGTGATTTACACATTAAAGCCGGGAACAAAGACGGATACGAAGGTACGGTTAAGAGGCAAGGGCGTTCCGTCTCTCCGGAACAAGGGTGTACGCGGTGATCATTATGTAACGTTTACCGTTGAAACACCGACCCGTATGAGTGAGGAAGCGAAGGAGCTGCTCAGACAGTTCGACGCGCTTACCGGCAATTCTCTTCATCGGGATGATGACACCGGGGATGCCGTAAAGGATACCGGCGCAAAGGATAAGGGAAACGGCAAAGAATCAGGCAAAAGTAAAAAGAAAGGCTTTATGGATAAAATAAAAGAATCCTTCGAGGACTGATGCAGCGGGAAAGGAATAATATATGAAATCATTTGTTCAGTATACACCTACAAGGATCTATTTCGGCGAGGGTGCGGAGAATCAGACTGCAGAGGCGGTACGCGATGCAGGCGGTACGAATGTCCTGATTGTCTATGGCGGAAGGAGCGCGGAAGCAAGCGGCCTTCTCGACAGAATCCGGAAACAGCTGAATGATGCCGGAATCCGCTATGAGAGCTTTGGAGGTGCAAAACCGAATCCTGTTCTGAAGCATGCGGAAGAGGGAGCGGCAAAGGCAGCTGCCATGAAGGCGGATTTTATATTGGCGGTCGGCGGCGGAAGCGCAATCGATACGGCTAAGGCCATTGCCCACGGTGCGGCAAATCCGGGCGTGAAGCTATGGGACATATGGCAGAACAAGTACAAGCTTGAGAAGAGTCTGCCGGTCGGTACCGTCCTTACGATATCGGCGGCAGGAAGTGAAATGAGCAACTCAGCGGTTCTGACCAATGAAGAGCTCGGTATTAAATCAGGATTAAGCACAGATATTAACCGCCCGGTATTTGCTATAATGGATCCGGTGCTTACCTATACAATTCCAAAGTATCAGCTGACGTGCGGTATCGTGGACATCATGATGCATACAATGGAACGGTATTTTTCAACGGAAAAAGGCTTGAATGAAATGACGGACGGCATTGCCGAGGCACTTCTGCGCAATGTGATCGCAAATGGCCGTATTGCCGTCGCAGATCAGCATAATTATGATGCCATGAGTGAACTGATGTGGTGCGGAAGCCTTTCGCATAATGGAATTACAGGGCTTGGCCGTCCGATGGATTTTTCGGCGCACAAGCTTGGCATGCCGATCAGTGCTGTGTATGATATGGCGCATGGCGCCACACTTTCCCTTGTATGGTGTCACTGGGCGAATTATGTGAAGCATATTGATATTGCGCGCTTTGCCCGTTTTGCGCGGGAAGTATGGAATATTGAAGAGAAGGATGACAGTAAGGCGGCCGATGCCGGAATCGTTGCGGCTTCATCGTATTTCAGGGAGCTTGGGATGCCGACATCGTTTGGAGAGAGTGAAACCGGCATAATCAGCGAGAAGGAAATTGAGAAACTGGCAGATCTTGTAACAGCGGACGGCACCAGAAAAGCCGGTGTATTCCTCCCGCTCGGAAGAGAAGAATGTCTTGCCATTTACAGGATGGCAAATAAATAGAAACACATTGAAACACGATCTGTTTCTATGGTATACTGGCATGGAAGACCGTTAACGGTTTATCATCAATATAAGGAGAAGATATCATGAAAATCATTTCAACTGACAAGGCACCTGCAGCTGTAGGACCGTATTCACAGGCATTTGTTCAGAATGGAATTCTTTTTGCTTCGGGGCAGATTCCCATCAATCCTGCGACAGGCAGTATCGATGAATCAACAATTGAGGGACAGGCACATCAGTCCTGCAAGAATTGCGCCGCAATTCTGGAGGCAGCCGGCACGTCCTTTGACAAGGTTTTAAAGACAACCTGCTATCTTGCTGACATGAGTGATTTTGCGGCATTCAACGGCATTTACGCGGAATATTTTACAGGCCGTCCTGCAAGGAGCTGTGTGGCTGTGAAGGGACTCCCGAAGGGAGCTCTCTGTGAAATTGAAGTTACTGCTGTCGTCGAATAGTTTTTGTGCATAACAGCAGAAGAGATGACGGCGTATCGTTTTGTATGGAGCGGTACGCCGTTTTGCTGTATAGGGGCGTAAATCGGGATGACGGCGGAAAGGACGTGCGATGCGAACGAACTGTGAGGAGTGCTCCAATTATTGTTACGATGAGGATACGGAATGCTACGGCTGCGAGATTGATCTGGATGAAGATGAATACAGTCGTTTTGTAAGCGATGCTTTTTATGAATGTCCTTATTACAGGAGCAATGATGATTACAGGATTGTACGGAAACAGATGTGATGAAGCATTTTTCGCGGAAGGGAGAAGACTGCAGAATGGATGTTCTGATCGTTGTTGACATGCAGAATGATTTTATCGACGGTGCGCTCGGCACACCGGAGGCACGCGCGATTGTCGGTGTCGCTGTCGATAAGATCCGGAATTTCAGCGGACGTGTATTTTTTACACGTGATACGCATGAAGAAAATTATCTGGAAACGCAGGAAGGGAGAAAGCTTCCGGTTCGCCACTGTATCCGGGGAACAGAAGGCTTTGAGCTGAATCCGGAGATTGCCGCGCTGTGCCGGGACAAGCCGGTCGACAAGCCGTCGTTTGGCAGCATTAAGCTGGGAGAGATGCTGCTGGAGCTGAATGTCACGGAACACATTGATTCCGTGACGCTGATCGGACTGTGTACTGATATCTGCGTGATTTCGAATGCTTTTATCATCAAGGCCTTCCTTCCGGAGGTGCCGGTTGCTGTCGATGCTGCCTGCTGCGCAGGTGTGACACCGCAAAGCCATAAGCAGGCGCTGGAAGCCATGAAGGTCTGCCAGATTCAGATTGAGAACGACGTATGACAAGCATTCAGATTTCCGTCCGAAAACTCGTAGAATTTCTGCTGCGGAGCGGTGACATAGATATCAGAAGCGGATCCTTTTCCGACAGAGAATCCATGCAGCTGGGCAGTCAGATGCACAGAAAGCTTCAGCGCAGCATGGGCATTTCCTATCAAGCCGAGGTGCCGCTTTGCCTGACGGTACCTTACGATGGCTTTGAGCTTCTGGTCGAGGGACGCGCGGACGGGATCATCACAGAGGATGACAGCTGTACCGTTGATGAAATCAAGGGAACCTTTGCGAGCCTCAGTCATCTTGAAAAACCGTATGATGTCCATCTGGCACAGGCAAAGTGCTACGCGCATATGTATGCACTGCAGAACAGCCTTCCGGAAATCGGTGTCCAGATGACATATGTGAATCTCGACACAGAGGAAATCAGGCGGTTTCACTATTCGTATGAAGCGTCGGCTCTGGCGGAATGGTTTGAGGCACTTACGGAAAAGTACAGACGATGGGCGGAATTCCAATACGAATGGCAGAAGAAACGGAACGATTCCGCACATGAGATTCCCTTTCCGTTTGCATACCGGGAAGGCCAGCGGGAGGTCGCCTATTCCGTCTACCGTACGATTCTTCGTGAAAAAAATCTTTTTATCCAGGCGCCAACAGGAGTCGGAAAGACGATTGCCGTTGTCTTTCCCTGTGTCAAAGCAGTCAGCGAGGGGCTGGCGGAACGGATTTTCTATCTGACGGCCAAGACGATCACACGCACCGCCGCGGAAAAGGCATTTCAGGTAATGCGGGATGACGGACTGAAATTCAAGACGGTTACGCTGACCGCAAAGGATAAGATCTGCTTTCTGGACGAGCCGGACTGTACGCCGCAGAGCTGTCCGTATGCGAATGGACATTATGACCGGGTGAATGACGCGATTTATGAGCTTCTTACGGGCACGGATGCTTTTTCCAGGGAAGCGGTCGAAGCGTGTGCCCGCGCCCATGAAGTCTGTCCGTTTGAAATGAGTCTGGACCTTTCGGAATGGACGGACGGAGTTATCTGTGATTATAATTATCTTTTTGATCCGAATGCTCATTTGAGACGGTACTTTTCAGAGGGTACGCGGGAACGGTATCTCTTCCTGATCGACGAGGCACATAATCTGGTTGACCGCGGACGCAGCATGTACAGTGCAGTGCTTCACAAAGAGGATTTCCTGGAAATCAGGAGACTTACAGGGGAAAGAAGACCAAGGCTTACGGCAAAGCTTTCAGCCTGCAACAAGACACTGCTTTCCTGGAAGCGGGAATGTGAATCGTATCATGTTCTGGAATCAACAGGGATCCTGGCGATTCAGCTTATGAATCTCGCTGCTGAAACCGAAGATTATCTGGAGGAGCTGGAGTACGACGATTACCGTCGGAAGCTGATGGATTTTTATCTGAATGTAAGGTTTTTCCTGAATATTTATGAGCTGGCGGATGAGAATTATCTTACGTATACGGAGCTTGATGAAAATGGCTTTACGGTCCGGCTTTTCTGTGTAAATCCCGCACAGAATCTAAGCAGATATCTGGAAAAAGGCAGGTCGGCGATTTTTTTCTCAGCTACGTTTCTGCCGATCGAATATTACAGGAACCTTCTGAGCGTGGATGAAAAGGATTACGCAATCTACGCGGAATCGCCGTTTGAAAGTGATCACAGGCTCGTGCTTATCGGAAACGATGTGACAAGCAGATACACTAAACGCGGCAACGGAATGTACCGGCGTTATGCGGCATATATTAAGGTTGCGGTGGAATGCAGAAGTGGGAATTACATGGCTTTTTTCCCGTCATACCGGCTGCTTTCGGATGTACTGGACTGTTATACGCAGCTGCAGGATGAGAATGAGCGTATTCTGGAGCAGAAACCGAATATGACGGAGAAAGAACGGGAAGATTTTCTGCAAAGCTTTGAAACGGGGCATGAGGAAGGCAGAAGCCTGATCGGCTTCTGTGTAATGGGCGGAATTTTTGCAGAAGGTATAGACCTGCCGGAGGACTGTCTGATCGGGGCATTTATTATCGGTACCGGATTGCCGCAGATCTGCACCGAAAGAAAGCTTCTGCAGGAATATTTTGACGACCATGGCCGAAGCGGTTTTGATTACGCATATCTGTACGCCGGCATCAACCGTGTCCTGCAGGCAGCGGGGCGCGTTATCCGGACGGCGGAGGACCGCGGCATTGTGCTGCTTCTGGATGACCGTTTCAGCCGCGCCGAATACCGGAATCTCTTTCCAAGGGAATGGAAGACAGTCATCACATGCGGAATCAGGGAGCTGCCGGACAGGCTGAAAGAGTTCTGGGACAAGTAGCGGATATTACTTGTCCGCGGCTGTTCCGGCGGGTGCGTTCTTTCGGAAAAGATCCAGAAAATGTTCCGCTGTATGCGTGAGCGGAATCTGGCTGCTGTATGCGGCCGCGATCTGGCGCTTTGGAAGCTTTTCCTGTGTACGGATTGTAAAAAGTGTCCGTGAACGTGGAACGCAGTAATCGGGGATAAACGCGATGCCGAGTCCAATGCGTGCCAGATCGATAAGCAGATCATTGCTGCTTAATTCTACCTCCGGCACGAGGTCAAGCTGATGCTGCTGAAAGAACGAATGAAGGAACTCGCTCGTTGTGGAATTGCGGTCGAGCATCAGGATCGGTTCACGGGAAAGCTCCTTCAGAGGAATTTTATGATCTTTGAGATGCGCAAAATCCTGGCTTGCCAGGAAAACATCCTGAAATTCCTTTACAATTTCGATATGGTTTAAATTGCTGAGACGTTCGTTCGGATAATTGGAGAAGATCAGGTCGACCTGACCGCTTTCCAGCAGATCGGCACAGCCGAGCGAGGTGCTGTTTGTTACTTTAATATGGACATTCGGGTATGACTTATGGAACCGGCCGATAAACGGCACCAGAAAGTAGCGGCAGATCGTGTCGCTGGCTCCGATATGGAGCTGGCCGCCACCGGAACCGGAAGACTCGATAAGCTGTGACTCACCGCGCCGGATCAGATTCATAGCAGGCTCGATATGGCGGAACAGGATTTCTCCTTCCGGCGTCAGCTGGACCTTCTTTGTACTGCGGACGAAAAGCGTCTGTCCGAGGCGGGTTTCCAGTGCTTTCACGGATTGACTGACGGCCGACTGTGATATAAAAAGCTTGCGGGACGCTTCCGAAAAGCTTAATGTAGTCGCTACATAGTAGAAAACCTTATATAATTCATAATTGATATCCAGCATATGTTCGTCTCCAATCACATTATCGGTCATATTCTTCATAGCAGCTTAAGCAGTAGGGGCTGCCATCGCGTAGACGTATCCTGTCTTCACGCACGAGCTCACCGCATGAGGAGCAGGCAACAGACTGAAAATGGCGCGCCGGCGTGGGAACCGGAAAAGCAGTGTCTGTATAATGAAATAATTCATTCTCAGGCGCGTTCAGAACGTATTCCATTCTCGTGTCCGCGGGAAGCTTGGACAGGTCAGCTTTAAAATACAAACGGATCGACCGTCCGCTTTCCCGGAAATAGAAGTTAAAAGCCATTTTGCCGTAGGAACGGTAAATTAAGTTGCCCTTGCCAAGCGTACATCCCAGCAGTGCCTGGATGGCGTCAACGGCACACGTGTCATTTTCTGTTATACATACAAGCTCTTCATCTTTTGAGAAAGCGGCATCGAAACGTTCTGTTAAAGACTCGCATACGCGGAAGCCGATGGCGAGACCGGCACACCGGTGACCGTGGAATGATACGGCTTTTTCCCATTTATTCATATCATACATTATAAAATCTCCTTTTTCGTTAGCGACAGTCTGCGTTTTAAACGATAAGACGACAAACTGCCGTATAAATCATATTTTTCCCTGTCAGAATTATAATAGCATAAAGCCCGTGGGATAGAAAGAGATAAGTCAAGCTTATTACTGCAATTAATTTTATTCATTATACTAATAAGCGCGTGCATGGTATGATGTTTTTGAAAAAATACAGATACCATTCTGTTTCTTGCGCAGGAGGATACGTGAATATGGTCAGACGAATTTATGTTGAAAAGAAACCGGATTTTGCCGTCAGCGCGAAGCAGCTGCGTCATGAGCTGCGTCATTATCTGAATATCGGATCGGTCAGTACGGTTCGTGTGCTGATCCGTTACGATGTCGAAAATATATCGGAGGAAACATATCAAAAATCACTTGACGGTATTTTTGCGGAACCGCCGGTTGATCTTGTATACGAAGAAAAATGCCCGGCGTCGGCCGGCGAGTATGTATTCTCTGTGGAACCGCTGCCGGGACAGTTTGACCAGCGGGCCGATTCGGCGGTTCAGTGCGTCCGCTTTTTAAATGAGGAAGAGGAGCCGAGAATTCGAAGTGCCGTTACGTACCTGATCGGCGGCGCACTTACCGGAGAAGACAAGGAAAAAATCCGGCTGTACTGCATGAATCCGGTGGATTCCCGGATAACGGATGAAACAATTCCTGGCACACTGCTTGACTCCTATCCGGAGCCGGCTGATATCAGGATTTTTGACGGCTTTACACAGATGGGTGACAATCAGCTGCGGGAGCTTTATCAGTCGCTCGGACTGGCGATGACCTGGGAGGATTTCCTTTATATCCGTGACTATTTCCGGGACAGTGAGAAGAGAAATCCGTCCGTAACGGAGATTCGTGTGCTCGATACGTACTGGTCCGATCACTGCCGCCATACGACCTTTTCGACAGAGCTTAAAAATATTGTTATTGAGGATGGAGATTACAGGAAACCGATTGAAGATACACTTCAATCGTACCTGGGAGAAAGAGACAGGATATGGGGCGGCAGGAAGGACAAATATGTCTGTCTCATGGATCTGGCGCTGATCGGCATGCGCATGCTCAAGAAGGAGGGCAAGCTTAAAGATCAGGAAGAATCCGACGAGATCAATGCGTGCAGCATTGTAGTGCCGGTAGATACGGACGGCAGGACAGAGGAATGGCTTCTGAACTTTAAAAATGAAACGCACAATCACCCGACTGAAATTGAACCGTTCGGCGGCGCGGCAACGTGTCTCGGCGGTGCAATCCGTGATCCTCTTTCCGGAAGAACATATGTCTACCAGGCTATGCGTATCACCGGCGCAGCGGATCCTACTGCCGACGCGGGAAATACGCTGAAGGGCAAGCTGCCGCAGAAGAAGCTCGTGAGGGAAGCGGCGCGGGGGTACAGCTCGTATGGAAATCAGATCGGACTTGCAACAGGCTGCGTGAAGGAAATCTATCATCCCGGTTATGTCGCGAAAAGAATGGAAATCGGCGCAGTGCTTGGCGCGGCACCGCGCTGGGCAATTGTACGCGGAGAAGCGAAGCCGGGCGATCAGATTATTCTGCTCGGAGGCAGGACGGGAAGAGACGGATGCGGTGGTGCTACGGGTTCGTCCAAGATCCATACGGAAGAGTCTACGAAGCTCTGCGGCGCGGAGGTTCAGAAGGGAAATCCTCCGACAGAACGAAAGCTGCAGCGCCTTTTTCGTCATCCCGAAGTGAGCCGCATGATTGTTAAATGCAACGATTTCGGCGCCGGCGGCGTTTCCGTGGCGATCGGAGAGCTTGCAGACGGACTGCAGATCAATCTTGACAAGGTTCCGCGGAAATATGAGGGCCTTGATGGTACGGAACTGGCAATTTCAGAGTCCCAGGAGCGTATGGCTGTGGTTGTCAGTCCTGCCAGTACACGGCAGTTTTTAGAGTATGCGGCGAAGGAAAATCTGGAGGCAACAGTTGTGGCTGCTGTTACAGAGGAGCCCAGACTCATTATGACCTGGAGAGGCCGCAAGATTGTAAGCCTTGAAAGGGCATTTCTCAATACAAACGGCGCGCACCAGGAAGCGGATGTAACAGTTGAAATCCCGTCCGTAAAAGACTGTGCGCTTGCAGGAAGCCACGTCACAGATGTAGAAGCATCATGGCGGTCGATGCTTTCCGATTTGAATGTCTGTTCGCAGAGGGGGCTGACAGAGATGTTCGACAGCACTATCGGAGCAGGCTCTGTCGTGATGCCGTACGGCGGAAAGTACCAGCGGACCCAGACCCAGACGATGTCGGCGCACTTCCCGGTTCTGCAGGGACATACAAGCACGGTGTCGATGATGAGTTATGGATTTGACCCGTATATTTCAAGCTGGAGTCCGTATCACGGAGCGGTTTACGCTGTAACGGAATCGATTGCCAAAATTGCTGCTTCCGGCGGCGACTGCAGAAAAATACGTTTTACCTTCCAGGAATATTTCCGGCGTATGAGTCAGGACCCGAAAAGATGGAGCCAGCCTTTTGCCAGCCTGCTTGGAGCATTTGCCGCGCAGAAGGGCTACCAGCTGCCTGCTATCGGCGGAAAGGACAGCATGTCCGGCACGTTCAATACGATTGACGTACCGCCGACTCTTGTTTCGTTTGCCGTTGACGTTGCAAAGGAAACAGATATCATCACGCCGGAATTCAAAAACGCCGGCAGCAAGATTGTTCTTGTAAAGATTCCGGTGGACGAGTATGAGCTCCCGCGATACGGCGAAGTCATGGAGCTGTATGACTGTGTTCATCGTGATATGACAGCCGGACGGATCATTTCAGCATACGCGCTGGAACGTCATGGAATTGCTGCGGCACTGTCGCACATGGCGTTCGGAAACGGGCTTGGCTTCACGATCGACCCGGATTTCCCTGACGACAGTCTTTTTGCACCTGGCTTTGGTGATCTGCTGCTTGAGGTTCCGCCGGAAAAGGTGAAAGAGCTTACCGTTTCCTCATCCGTTATCGGTACTGTCACAGAGGTGCCGGTGTTTAAAGCAGACTCAATGGAAATGTCTCTCGAAACAGCACTGTCGCTTTGGGAAAAGCCGCTGTCTTCTGTTTTCCCGCCGAAAGCACCGTCTGAAACAGAGGACGACGTTACACTTGCTCTCAGAAAATATAAGAATATTGCCGTCTGCGGACATAAAATAGCCGTACCGCGTGTCTTTATACCGGTTTTTCCCGGAACAAACTGTGAGTATGACAGTGTACGGGCATTTGAAAGGGCCGGAGCATGGGCCGTGACAAAGGTTTTCTGCAACCGGAACAGCGCGGATATCCGCGACAGCATAAATGACTACGCGGATGAAATCAGAAAATGTCAGATTATCATGTTCCCGGGAGGCTTCAGTGCCGGAGATGAACCGGACGGATCGGCGAAATTTTTTGCCGCGGCATTCCGAAATGCCAGGATCGCGGAAGCAATCGAAGAGCTTCTAAGAGATCGTGACGGACTGATTCTCGGAATCTGCAATGGATTTCAGGCACTGATAAAGCTGGGTCTCCTTCCGGAGGGCCGGATAACGGGACAGACTGAGCAGTCCCCGACTTTGACATATAATACGGTCGGACGTCATATATCCCGAATGGTCAATATCCGTGTCGCGAGCAATCTTTCACCATGGCTTGCTGAAGCGGAGCCGGGCAATGTCTATACAACTCCGATTTCCCACGGCGAAGGGCGCTTCGCGGCAAGTGATGAATGTCTGGCGCAGCTTGCCGAAAACGGGCAGATTGCTACTCAGTATGTAAATGACTGCGGGAAGGCTGTCATGGACAGCGAATGGAATCCGAACGGTTCCTATATGGCGGTTGAGGGCATTACCAGTCCTGACGGAAGAATATTCGGTAAAATGGCACATGCCGAGCGGATCGGCGACCATGTTGCCATCAATATCAGCGGGGAGCAGGATATGAAGATCTTTGAATCCGGTGTATCGTATTTCCGGTAAAAAAATGAAAAAGGGAACCGGGCAGCCGGTTCCCTTTCATAATATGCAATAAAAAATAGCGGAAGGGAGACTCGAACTCTCGACACTACGGGTATGAACCGTATGCTCTAGCCAACTGAGCTATTCCGCCATAATTTAAAAACGAATGGGACCTACAGGGCTCGAACCTGTGACCCTCTGCTTGTAAGGCAGATGCTCTCCCAGCTGAGCTAAGATCCCGTCCATTTGTTCTGCGCAGGTTTAAAACCGCTTTTTAGCTTACGGTTTTGCGCAACCCGCTTCGCTATTATATATTGGAATCACAATCTTGTCAAGGCTTAAGCGGCTTTTTCATTGTAATCTTTTTTATGACACGATATAATACAGTATATAAGAAAGGGAAAGGAGTATCACAATGCGGGTTGGAACAGGATATGACGTTCACCGTCTGACAGAAGGACGAGACCTGATACTTGGCGGGGTAAAGATTCCGTGCACAATGGGACTGCTTGGCCATTCAGACGCCGATGTGCTCGTTCACGCGATCATGGATGCGCTGCTTGGAGCTGCTGCGCTGGGAGATATCGGACATTACTTTCCGGATACGGATCCGGAGTATGAGGGCGTATCAAGTCTGGCACTTCTTAAGAAGGTTAAAGAACTGCTGGCGAAGGAGCTTTTTTTTATTGTGAATATCGATGCCACGGTTATTGCAGAGAAACCGAAGCTGGCACCGTATATTGACCAGATGCAGAATACGGTTGCGGAAACGCTTGGTATCGACAAACGCCAGGTTAATATAAAAGCTACGACAGAGGAAGGCCTTGGCTTTACCGGAAGCGGTGAGGGGATAGCCGCTCAGGCTGTCTGCTCTCTGGATATGGCGGATGCGTATGATTATGGATACAGAACATGCAGAAACTGTGAGGAGTGTGACGGATGCCCGGAAAATTAAGTGAAACATTTGTTGTTTCGTGGCTGAATCACGATGAGCGCAGAAGCTGCGAGCCGCTGTGGAAAGCATGCTTTCCAGAGGACAGTCAGGCGTTCCTGGATTTTTATTACCAGTATAAGATGGCGGACAATGATGTCGCTGTTATCAGGAATGAATCGGGCAGAATTATAGCAATGCTGCATTTGAATCCGTATACAGTGATAGCCTGCGGCAGAAAGCTTTTATGTCATTATATTGTAGCGGTGGCTACGGAAGAGCCGTACCGGCGGATGGGGTGCATGGCGCGTCTTATTACTCATGCATTCCGCAGAATGTATGAACGGCAGGAAGCGTTCTGCTATCTGGAGCCGGCTAATAAGGCATATTATACGCCTTTTGGCTTCCGTACCGCATACAGACAGCCGAGATGGACACTTTCCTGCGACGAACAGCTCCGGCTTGCAGGAAGCCTGGCATATACGGAAATTTCTGCTGCCGAAGCGGAGAATACGGTTCTTCGAAACAGTACAGAGCTTACCGGCAGGGAGCTTCGGGAGCTTGCCGCCTGGGTAAACAGCAGAGAGGCTCTGCAGTATGATGTCTATACACAGAAGACACTGGAATACTGGGAAACCTTCCGGGCTGAGCTTGCTACATCAGGCGGTGCGCTGATGGTGCTGTATCAGGACGGGGAGATCAGGGGTACGTTTGGATACTGGGTGGATGATCAGAGTGTCGAGGTACTCGGTGCCTATGCAGACAAGGGTATGGAGGCGCTTCTTATGCACCGTATTCTGGAAATCATACGGATATATCATAGAAAGCTTGTAGTAAGCGGCTTTTCCTATGGCGATGCAATCGACCGGAAGGACATACCGAAACCGGCCAGAAAGCTTAAAATCATGGTCCGCATCATTCATCTGCTGAAATATCTGCAGACGGTCCGCATGCCTGAGATGGGAGAGATGATTCTTAAGATCAACGATCCGTTCATTCCTGAAAACAACGGAATGTTTCTCTGGAAGCGGACGGAGGAGGGCATGGCTGCGGAGGTATACCGGGGTGTCCATGCGCCGGATATTACAATGGATATTGCAGATTTCGCGGAATACAGTCTGCGGGAAATAAATATCTGCATTGATGAAGTTGTCTAAAGCTTGACAAAGGCAATGTCAATGCATTACAATTATGTAACGATTTGAATATTAAAAGGCAGAGAACGGGAAGAGTAGTCAGTCTGTCTGTACATCAGAGAGGAGCGGTCAATGGCTGCAAGCTGCTCCGGTACAGGGAATGATGAAGTGCATCCGGGAGCCGGTTCTGTGACAGAATACCTGTGGTTTATGAATTTACTAGCAGAACCCGCGGCCACGCGTTATATGGTTTGAGTGGAAGAATGAAATCTTCTATGAGAGTGGAACCGCGGATAAACTTCGTCTCTTTTATGGGACGGAGTTTTTTTGAATGGTGGAGGTGTCATATGACTCATGCAAGAACTGGAAAGGCGTCATGCGGCAGAGCACGGAGTACGTGCAGGTACGCAGCGGACGAAAGCAGGTACATGAAGCTGCGCAAAGGTGGTTTTCTCTGCCATGTCCGGCAGGAAATGAGTGCGATTATGGACAGGGATCCTGCAATCCGGACATCGTATGAGGTGTTTCTGTATCCCAGCTTTCGCGCGCTTTTATATTACAGGATGGCGCATAAGCTGTGGGTGTCAAAGCATTATTTTCTGGCCCGCGCCATATCCCAGCATGCGGCGAATCAGACGGGGATCGAGATTCATCCCGGCGCGGTGATCGGAAAGGCACTTTTCATTGACCACGGTACAGGCGTTGTGATCGGTGAAACAGCGGTAATCGGGGATTATGTAACGCTTTATCAGGGCGTAACGTTAGGCGGTACCGGCAAGGATAAGGGGAAACGGCATCCCACGATCGGCAACAATGTCATGATCGGCGCAGGGGCGAAGGTATTAGGACCGATCACGATTCACGACAACTGCCGGATCGGTGCCGGGTCCGTTGTTTTGCGTGATGTGCCGGAGAACTGCACGGTTGTCGGTGTGCCCGGCCGTATCGTCCGCATGAATGACCAGCGGATGCCGCGCAGCGACATGGATCAGGTGAACCTTCCGGATCCTGTTCTGGAGGATATCTCGAAGCTGCGCCGTGATATCGAGAAACTGAAGAAAGCCGGAAACCGTTCGAAGAAGGCGGAAGAAGACCGGGCTGAAACGTTTGAAGACTGATTTTTATCCAGGAGGAATAAAAGCTATGATTCAGATTTATAATACAATGGATCGACGTAAGGAAAATTTCGAGCCGATTGAGCCGGGGAAGGTACGTATGTATGTCTGCGGACCGACCGTGTACAATTTTATCCATATCGGAAACGCGAGACCGATGATCGTATTTGATACGGTACGGCGATACTTTGAGTACAAAGGCTATGAGGTGGATTATGTTTCAAATTTCACCGATGTCGATGACAAGATCATCCGGAAGGCCATCGAGGAAGAGAAGCCGGCGGACGAGATCGCAAACCGTTATATCGAAGAGTGCCGGAAAGACATGGAATCGCTGAATGTGAAGCAGGCCACAACACATCCGCTCGCGACACAGGAGATCTGCGGCATGATTGAAATGATCGGCACCTTGATCGACAAGGGATACGCTTATGATAAGAACGGGACTGTCTATTACAGAACGAGAGCGTTCAAGGATTACGGGAAGCTTTCCCATAAGAATATCGATGACCTGCGTTCCGGGGAGCGGGAGCTTCTTGTGCGCGGCGAGAACGAGAAGGAGGATCCGCTGGATTTCGTCCTCTGGAAACCAAAGAAAGAAGGCGAGCCCTTCTGGGATTCGCCGTGGTCCAAGGGACGGCCGGGATGGCACATTGAATGCTCTGTTATGGCCAAACGGTATCTTGGTGATGAAATCGACATCCATGCAGGCGGAGAGGATCTGATCTTCCCGCATCACGAGAATGAGATAGCACAGAGCGAGGCTGCCAACGGCAGGACATTCGCACATTACTGGATGCACAATGCTTTCCTGAATATCGACGGAAGCAAGATGAGCAAGTCAGCAGGCAATTTCTTTACGGTAAGAGAAATCGGTGAACGGTTTGACCTGCAGATTCTGCGCTTTTTCATGCTGAGCGCGCAGTACCGGAGCCCGCTTAATTTCAGCGACGAGCTGATGGAAGCGGCAGGAAACGGACTGAATCGGATTATCACAGCGGCTGATAACCTGAAATTCCTGCGAAAAAGTGCCGGCGGCGGCCAGATGACTGCGCAGGAAACGGCGAACCTCGATACGGTGAAGAAATCTGTCGAAGATTTTGAAAAAGCGATGGACGATGACTTTAATACGGCAGACGCGATCGCCGCGCTTTTTGAGCTTGTCCGTTTTGCAAATTCGACGGCGGATGAGGAAAGTACGGCACCGTACCTGGACGCACTGCTTGCGGATATACGGAAGCTTGCGGATGTACTTGGCATTATCGTCGACCGCAGGGAGGAAATGCTGGACAGTGATATCGATAGCAAGATTGAAGAGCGGCAGCAGGCCAGAAAGGCAAAGGATTTCGCCCGCGCTGACGCAATTCGCGCCGAACTTCTTCAACAGGGCATCGTTCTGGAAGATACCAGGGAGGGCGTAAAATGGCATCGTGCCTAGAGAATGAACTGGCAGATTTTGCGGATGCGCTTCCCGGCAGCGGTGCCATTGACCCGAAGGATTATTCACCGCTCTGCCTTGCGTATATCGGTGACGCTGTCTATGAGCTTATGATACGAAGTCTAGTGATGGAGAAGGGTAACTGTTCCGTCAATAAAATGCATAAGATGACAAGCAGCCTTGTAATGGCTTCGGCCCAGTCTGCGCTGGTGCGTATTATTAAAGAGGACCTGACACCGGAGGAGCATGCAGTCTATAAAAGAGGCCGAAACGCCAAATCCGGCAGCATAGCGAAGCATATGTCGATGTCTGACTACAGACGCGCGACAGGCTTTGAGGCGCTTGTTGGATACTTGTATCTGCAGAAACAGTACGGACGTCTGTCCGGACTTATCGGAAAAGGTCTCGCCGGCATGCACGATGAGAATGACGAACCGGAAAGGAATGACAGTCATGCGGTTTGAGGAGTCCAATATAGAAGGCCGGAATGCCGTGCTGGAGGCGTACCGCTCCGGAAAGTCGATCGATAAGCTGTATGTGCTGGAGGGTACGCATGACGGACCGATCCAGTCGATCCTGCGCGAAGCGCGGAAGCATGACACGGTGGTGCAGTTTGTAGACCGCAGACGTCTGGACCAGATGTCGGTATCCGGCAGTCATCAGGGTGTGATTGCATACGCAGCAGCGTATGATTATGCGGAGATTGAAGATATTTTAAACGCAGCGAAGGAAAAGGACGAGGCGCCTTTTATAATTCTGCTTGATAATATTGAAGATCCGCACAATCTGGGAGCGATTATCCGGACGGCGAATCTGTCGGGCGCACACGGTGTGATTGTACCAAAGCACAGAGCGTGCGGCCTCACCGCGGTTGTAGCCAAGGCATCGGCCGGCGCGCTGAATTATACACCGGTCGCGCGCGTTACAAATCTTGGACGCACGATTGATGAGCTGAAGGAAAAGGGCATCTGGTTCGCGTGCGCCGATATGGATGGCGAAGCTATGTACAAGGCGGATCTTTCGGGACCGCTCGGCCTTGTTATCGGAAGTGAAGGGGAAGGCGTGTCGAGACTCGTAGCGCAGAAGTGCGATTTCCGTGTTTCTATTCCGATGAAGGGTGATATCAGTTCTTTAAATGCATCTGTCGCGGCCGGCGTGCTTGCGTATGAGGCAGTTCGTCAGAGAATGATAAAAGCCGGGGTTAAAGAATGAACAATACATACACGAATCTGGAGGACGGCGAGCTGCTCCGACGTTATGGAAACGGCGATATGGATGCGGTTGAATGTCTGCTTGAGCGGTATAAGAATCTTGTAAAAAAGAAAGCAAGAGCCATGTATCTGATCGGAGGGGATCAGGACGATCTGATACAGGAAGGCATGATCGGACTGATGAAGGCGGCCCGCAGCTATGACAGCAGCCAGGATACATCCTTCGCGCACTTTGCGGAACTGTGCATTTCAAGACAGATTTATTCCACGATTGAGGCGTCCAACAGAAAAAAGCACATTCCGCTTAATTCGTATATTTCCCTGTTTGAAGAAAACCGCGAGGAGGGACGTATGCCGCTTCTGGAAATTGTGGAAAGCGGAGAAGGACGAAATCCGGAGGAGCTTTTAATCGACCGGGAAAACGCAGAACATCTCGATGAAGAACTGGAACAGCATTTAAGCGGCATGGAGCGGGATGTACTGAATCTCTATCTGATGGGAACCGGTTATGTTCAGATAGCCGATATACTCGGCAAAACACCGAAACAGATCGACAACGCGCTGCAGAGAATCCGCAGAAAGCTTCGTGAAATCATGAAGAAACAGGGATGATTATTCCTCGATGACCTGAATTTCCAGGTAATCGAAATCGATGGTTTCGATGAAGCTGTCCTGATAAAAACGGGCTTTGTCGCGTTTCTTGAAATCACTGATCGTGGCATCAAGCCAGATTGGACGTTCCAGATCAAAGACAGTACAGATTTCATCAAGCGATGACAGAATTCTGTGCGTACGTGTATCGCCGTCCGGCCTGCAGGCTACGGCGTCCTTAATCAGATGGTTGTCACGGATAATTTTCCCCCAAAGACGGAACATCTGCGCATCTCCCTTTCGTAAACCGCTGCTTCCGGCGGCTTTTGAGTTTCACTATAACATGAAAATGACAGCCGCGCAATATTGACATTTCAGTACAAATATATTATAGTAAATAAGCTTGTTTCGTTTATGCTCCCTTGGCACAGCAGGTAGCGCGCCTCCATGGTAAGGAGGAGGTCGCCGGTCCGAATCCGGCAGGGAGCTGGATGAATTGCAGATGCCCCGGTCGTAATGGCCGGGGCATTTTTATGCATTATTTGAAGGCAAATGTGGGAAGGCGGTATTTACCCGCAGAACATACCGTTAACCCGATCAGTATTCCGATAACAATGCCGCTCAGAACGTCGCTTGGAAAATGAACGTATAAATAAAGACGTGAGAAGGCGATAAGTCCTGCCAGAATAAAAGCTGGAACTGCGAATTTCTTGTTCCGGATTCCAAGAATCGTTGCTGCGGCAAAGGATGACAATGTGTGGCCTGACGGAAAGGAATAGTCTGTTTCATTTGGAATCAGCAGTTTAACACCCGGGTCAAGCCAGCATGGCCGGGAGCGTGCAACGAGCGGTTTCAGACAAAGATTTCCGATGAGGAAACAGAGCCCGAGTCCTGCCACAAGCAGGATGCCGCATTTCCTGTATTTTTTTGAAAAGAGCATGATAAATGCAGTGATTAACCATATGGCTCCGAGATCACCTGTCATGGAAATTTTCGGCATAATAAAATCAAAAAAACCACAGGTGAAGGTATCCTGAATCCAATGGAGAACCGACCAGTCCAAGTTCTGCAGTATTTCGGTCATGGCACAAGCCTCCCTCCGAATAACAAAGCCCCTGCACCATATGTTACAAATGATACAATAACAGCAGCTCCGGCAACACCGAGCGCAATCGACGGAAATGCTTTTTTGAGAGGCATATTCATGACGGATGCGATCAGTGCACCGGTCCACGCACCTGTACCGGGAAGCGGTATGGCAACGAAAATGGCAAGGCCGAAGAATACGTATTTACGTACAGACTCTGATTTTTGTTCTGCTTTTGTTTCCAGCCGTGTGACAATATTGCTCCACTTATCGTTCCGGGTGCGCAGCCAGTCAAAGATTCTTCGTATAAAAAGAATGATAAACGGTATGGGAATGAGATTCCCGATCACGGATACCACGATGGCGGTGGAAAGCGGAAGACCGCTGGCGGTTCCGATCGGGATCGCTCCGCGAAGCTCCAGAACAGGTATCATAGAGATAAAAAGTGTCATGATAATCTTACCTAAAAAGCTGCTCCATATCATTGTTTTGTCCTCATATATTCCAATTGGCTATTCCTTAATTTCTGCACCGCAGCTGTGGCAGTAGCGGTCTTTTGCGCCGATCTGCGCGCCGCAGTCCGGGCATGTCCGTCCCATTTTCGCGCCGCAGAAGGAGCAGAAGCGGTGGAGCCTGCTCTGGGATGCCCCGCAGAATGGACACGACGCGTTTGCATGCTTGTAGATCTGGTATACGAGAAGCCCGGCGAGGTTAGTCAGCAGTCCGGCAATTCCCCATAGTGGTGCGTATAGCTTTGATTTCGCGGCGTCCGCGTATATCCACAGGGCAAGAAGTGCCCAGTAGATCATGAAGAACAGGACGGCAGCCGCACCGATGATTCTGATTGTCAGGGCGCCGTACGGGACAGAGGTAGGATTGCTGATGATATAGATTTTGTCGGTGCTGTCTTTTTCTCCGAGAAAGCTGAGCATATAGACGGTCTGACTGCTGAATGTATCTTCATAAAAGCTTTCATCCTTGTATTCGTTTTTTACTTCCCCGAAGTCTGTATTAAACACAGAATTCAGCATAAAGCTGTCGCTCTTTACATATTTAAACACGACATTGGGGTCTGTCGGACTTACAAGATAACTGCTGCCGCTGCCTGTTTTATACAGGCTGAATTTTTTTCCGGCAAATTCGGAATTCTTTGCCGAATAGATTACATTATTGTTTCCGTCCAGCACCAGAATGTCCACAACGTCAGAAGAAGAGGCTGCAAGCCTGCCAAGCCGTGTCTGCAAATCCGACGTATTGTTCTTTTCCGCCGCGTCCTTAACCTGAGAATACTGCCATGCGAAGCTGATACGGCTTTGATATACGAAATAAGCTGCCGCGGCACAGGCAATTGCTGCGATAATGAGAGACAGAATATAGATTTTTACTATTTTTTTAAAATTCCAGCCTGAAATACGTTCTTCAAATTTGTTCACAGGTACGCCCTCCTTGCTGGCTGATGAGAATCGGGGAGAGGATTAATAATGCTGTTGCGGTGAATACAGCCGGCAGTATCAGAAAAGTCAGACTGATTCCGATTATTGCAAAAATGGTTGGAATTACGATAAACGCGAGTGACAAAAAAACAAACAGTGCGGCAAATCGCTTTTCCCGCCGGGTTTCTTTAATTTCCGTGCATTTCTGTGTGATTGCAGGAGTGAGAGAGATGATCATTTTTTCGGTATCTTTATTCATAGCTTTTCTTCCCTCCTTGAAATTTTCAGTATTTTTCGAAGCTTTACAGTTCCTTCATGGATCCGGCTTTTAACGGTCTTCGGCGGTATGCCGAGATGCTTTGCAATTTCTGCAAGTGTCAGATCCTGTTCATATTTCAGCCGTATCACAAGACCCTGCTCAGGCGGAAGTGTTTCAATTGCTCTCAGAGCTTCGTAGTACTGCATTTTCTGCAGTACCATGCCGGCCATGTCATGCGGATCGTCAATCTGGAATTCTTCGATATCAGCAGGAATGATGCGGTTTCTGCGAAGATAATCGATATAGCAGTTCTTTGCGATTGCTATCAGCCAGGTTCCGAATCCGGCGTTTCCGCCGGTATCGAAATATTCGATATTCTGGATCATCTTCAGGAATGTTTCCTGTGTCAGATCTTCTTTCAGCGATTCGTCACACGTCATTTTCAGGAGAAATCCGGAAACGTACGGATAGAACATCCGGATCAGTTCTTCAAATGCCTGTCTGTCGCCTTTTTGACTGGCTGTAATCAGAGCTGTTTCACGCAACGTTTCCTCCTCTCTGCCGGGATGCTTTACAGCGCATTTCATAGTTTTTAATGCTTTTTTATCTGTTTATACTGTATTATACGTGAGAGCTGAAAAAATGTTGGCGGTAAACGGAATGAATTTTATTAAGAATGTCTTATCAGCGGCCGCTGCATCAGAAAAGCTCCAATGTGCGGTGAAATCATGATATAATGCAGACAGCAGCGTATATCAATTCCCGGACAGGACGAAACGATTATGTGCAGACAGAAAACAGGCGTTACAGAAGAACTGAAAAGAATCATCATTATCTGCCTGGCTTCCCTTATAATGGCAGGCAATATCAGAACATTCGTGCAGACAGGCGGCCTTTATCCGGGCGGCGCGACGGGACTTACGATTCTGATCCAGCGGTCCGCGCTGCTTTTCTGGAATCTGGCACTGCCGTATACCATGATCAATGTGATCCTGAACGCAGTACCGATTTATATCGGATTCCGGTATATCGGCAGGAAATTCACCTTGTATTCCTGTCTTATGATTCTGCTTTCCGGCGTTCTTGTTGATTTCCTGCCATCGTATGTACTGACGTATGATACGCTTTTAATCAGTATTTTCGGCGGCATGATCAATGGCTTCGTCATATCGATGTGCCTTTCTGTCGGCGCCACTTCCGGCGGCACGGATTTTATTTCGATCTTTCTTTCGGAGAAGAAGGGGATGGATGCCTGGAATATTATTCTGGCGTTCAACGTCGGCATTCTTCTTGTCGCGGGTCTGATGTTCGGCTGGGACAAGGCCCTTTATTCCATTATCTTTCAGTATTTCTCGACGCAGGTGCTTCACCTGCTTTACAAGAAGTACCAGCAGCAGACGCTGCTGATTGTCTCCGACAGTCCCGAGGAGGTTTGCAGGGTCATAACGGAGGAAAGCCATCACGGCGCGACGATTCTTCATGGAGAAGGTGCGTTTGAGCGTGAAGGCCGCGCAATTGTCTATTCTGTTGTTTCAAGAGCCGAAAGCAAACGGGTTATTAAAGCAGTAAAGCAGACGGATGAGAAGGCGTTTATCAATTCAATCCAGACGGACGAGCTGACCGGAAGATTTTACAGGAAACCGGAGGATTAGCTTCAGAAATAATCAAAAATTTCCGGTCAGGCAGGGACCGATGCATATTTTATTGACGGCTGTGCTTTTTAACGATAGAATTACTATATCTAATTTGAAACAATGAAACTGGATACATGGGGAGGACGTTCTATTATGCAGAAGAAACACACCGTCAGGAATGTGGTCCTGATTATTGTCTGGGCATGTCTTTTATACTGGTTTATGCTTCCGCCGATCAACCCGCTGTCAGGCACGTTCTGGAAGTGGCTGTTCTGGGTGAGTATTCCGTTCATCTTTGTAAATCTCGGCAGCAGAAATGATTTTTCAGGCTTATCAAAGATGTTTCAGGGAAAATTCCATAAATCAAAACAGAATATGGATAGCGGGCTGAAACAGATAAAAAGGCCGAATTACGCGATGCTTCCGCTGCTTATCGTCGCGGTTGGAATTGTTTTCAGTTTTCTTTCCTGGGAAGCGTTTCATGTAGGCGCGTATTCTTCGCGGATGGTGCCTGTGACCGGAAGTGCTTCGGACCTACCGACATCGGAGGATGTCGATCATATTTCCCTGATGGATACATCGAGTGCGAAGATCCTCGGCGACCGTGTGATTGGTTCGCTGAGTGACGTGGTTTCCCAGTTTGAGGTTTCCGATTCCTATACGACACTTGTCTATAAGAACAAGATTATAAAAGCGGCACCGCTTGAATACGGCAGCTTTTTCAAGTATTTCAACAACTATAAGACGGGAACACCGGGGTATGTAACGGTTGATACACAGACATTCGACGCCTCCTTCGAAAGAACGGACAAGGGAATCCGGTACAGCCCGAGTGCATACATACTGGATTATCTGGAACGTCATCTGCGGCTGCAGTATCCGACGAAGATGCTGGGCGGCTCGCAGTTTGAAATCGACGAATCCGGGAATCCATACTGGATTACGAGCGTATACGGCCATCGTTTTTTATTTGGCGGCGACTATATAAAGGGTGCCGTTATCACAGACGCCTGCACGGGTGAAAGCCAGTATTTTGAAGGAACAGCCAATGTGCCGGAATGGGTTGACAACGTTTATACAGGATCGTTTGTAAGCGCTCTGTACAATTCCTACGGCATGCTGCGGAACGGCTGGTTCAATTCCTGGATCGGACAGAAGGGCTGCCTGAAAACTACAGATGATTTTGGATATCTTGCAAAAGGCAACGACCTTTATATTTACACGGGCATCACTTCTGTGGCGTCGGATGAGTCGAATCTGGGATTTATCATGGTTGACGCGCGTACCGGTGACTGTACGTATGTAGAGTGCGCGGGAGCGGAGGAATATTCCGCCATGTCGGCCGCACAGGGTGTGGTGCAGGATTACGGCTATCAGGCATCGTTCCCGTCGCTTGTGACGGTGGACGGTGTGCCCTCATACGCGCTGGTCCTCAAGGATACAGCCGGACTTGTGAAGGAATATGCGATTGTTAATGTCAATAACTATACGATTGTATCTGTCTCTGCCTCATTTAGCGGCGCACTGAAGGATTACAGCAAGAGGCTGGCTTCCGGAGCCGCCGGATCGCAGACGCCTGATTCAGGGCAGACGAAGACGGTGACCTTTAAGGTGAAAACAATCGTATATGCCGATAACTCCGGGAATACATTTGCTTATATTGTCGCCGAGAATGATACGGTATACAAGATAGCCGTGTCGTCGGACGAGACGGTCGTGACAATCGCGGCAGGAGATACGGCGGAAGCAGAGTATCCGGCCGCTTCCGACGGACAGTCGGTGATCGCGGTCAATTCGGTGGAAAAGAAATAACAGAAGAGGATTTCATGACGAAAGAGACTTTTGCTTACTATGCAGAAGTCTCTTTTTTGCGGGGTAATTAATAACTAAGAATGCACTATGGTTTTTGTCATTTGACGTGCGTTATGACTTACAAAAAATCCATATAGTAATATTATATAAAACAATACTTATATTTTTGGCAAATAGTACTATTCTTTTTTGAACTGTCATATTTTATAATTTAATTGTCTAGACAACCAGTCAACAGATAAATATATCAACATATTCATAAATGAAACGACAGGGGGAATTTTTTGAAGCTTAAAATACTTGAGCATCCGGTATATGATGTTCTTTTTGGTGAACGGTCAGAATATACGAATGGAACATTAATTCTGAATAAGAAAGAATTCTGCAAAGCAGTTCTTGACGGGACATGTGGTGATTACAGGCTGGAGGTTCACATTGCACTGCCAAAAGAAGATGTAAGGATCATTCATATTACAGATGTGATTAAGCCGTCATACAAACCAAATGGGTCTGCTTTTCCGGGATGGACGGGAAATGATGACTGCTGCGGCAGTGGAATTACACATCAGCTGAATAATATATGTATCACACAATGCTTTTCATATCCGGGAATTCAGGAAGGCATTATGGATATGAGGGGCGAAGGATCATCTTACGTATTCTTTTCCAAGTTAATCAATATAGTGATCAGGCTGGAACTTCTT
>Ga0163159_1001160_pt1 | contig 26523 bp, 25 predicted proteins | sample BioMet9_FD_108702 | JGI IMG/M metagenome (GOLD analysis project Ga0163159, IMG submission 108702) | Microbial communities from bioreactor (seeded with sewage sludge) at Lawrence Berkeley National Lab, California, USA - Biofuel... | ecosystem: Engineered > Bioreactor > Anaerobic > Unclassified ... | reverse complement strand
TTTTTGGCGTTATACCTGTGGAATCGTCCTTAAAATTTTTGGCGATGACAGTGCAGAACATATTGCAATGACAAATTTCATAAAATGTAATGAAGCCGAAAAGTCAAAAAAATATGCCGATACAAGCAGTCCTTCGATGAAGGAGAATTGTATCGGTGGATTAAAGATGTTGCGTAAAGAGATAGAAATCATCCGACCCAACATCCTGATTTTTTATACTGGGAAATATTATGATGACTATATAAAGAACAATGGGGTCATATTTGATGAATTTACAGTAAACATCAACGAAAAGAAGAAAATAGGTAAGAAGAATATGGCTTGGTTGGCAGGAGAAGGATGGATAAGAGGACAGAGAATCGATGTGCTGCGCGTGTGGCATCCGCAGACGATGAAGCGATGTGACTATATAAGTGCTATTTGCGAATGGATACGCTCTTGTAATCAGTCAAGATCGATTTATTAAAAAACATACTCAATGGAGGCGAATAGCAAAATGAAGAGGAACGCTATGCTGATAACGTGTTTATTGCTGATATTGATGATGTCAGTTATTAGCGGATGTTTTGGCGGAGAAAATGTGGGTCAGGGTGATTTAGCTGAACCAAATAAACAAAGTGAGGCGGTAACCGCTAATGATAAGCATGAGAACATACAGTACTCAGATAAGCATTCCATTATATGTCATGATGAAAAATATTATTTCGATGGTGATCAAAATAAACTGGTTATATTTTACACAAACTATGCATGTTCCTATCTGGGACTAAAATCAATTAAAAAAGATTGGGATCGCGGGGATCGTAAGGAATTTCGTTATGCGGTGACGATTGGTTCTTATCGGAAGGATACAGACACTACGACAGAAAAATTATTTTATATTATGATGAAAAGTCCGGGCTATAGAGGAGGCGCGGTTCCGGAATTTGTACAGTATTCTACGGATAAGCATAAATGGACAACTATTTCAGCCGATAATCCAGAACAAACGGCCATCTGTATTTATGCAGCTGGCAAAGAAATTGCGGAGCGAGAGCATTTAGAAAACATTATCAAATTGTTTAGAGCTGATGAGAAAAAATAGACATAGCGAGATTGTATTATTTTAAAGGGGAGTAGGGATTGTATTTAAAATGAAATATGAGCTGATTTATAGTGCCCATCCCTGATAAATCTTCTGCTCATCCTGCACAGCTTTGTCTCTAAGGCTATCCTCATTCCAACGCAGATTGAATCGACCGCTTCTGTCCTTATATTCCAGCATATCGCCGGCAATACTGGCAATCTTGTCAGCAACGATTTTTTCCCTGTTTTGAGCAGCCTGTTCTATTGCCGGATGTAGACGTGTGGGAGCCTGTCGTGGAGAAACATTTTGTGTTGAATTTTGGCAGCGGTTGTAGAGATGTACAACCGCTGCTTTTTTTGTCTGCGCATCTTTATCTTCCTGCACGTTTTGTACAATCCAGCGTGTACGTTTTTTATCAGGAAGCCCTTGGAATGTCAACTGGTAACGTGGAACGGTTCCGCGTGTAATCGGATCACCGATTTTTATGGCAGTTGCATGCTGCCCAGGTTGATTTAAAAGTGCGTAGGAATCGCCCATATAGCCTATGATTTGCAGACTGCGAACTGGCTGTGTGCCGTTGATGCGGCAGGAGCGATTGAGCAGGCGGGGAATCTGCCTGGAATAGATCAGCAAGGAATGGTCTTCGTCAGCCAGTTTATCCTGAAGTTCCGTGTAGCGGACAGCTTGTTTTTTGTTTTGTAAATACTCCCTATAAACAGCTTTGGCCTGCAGGATTTTCTGTTCGTTTTCTTTTGTGAGTTCGCTCAGGATTTGGGCGAATTTTTCTTTTTCCGGGCCTTGGATTTTTCTGCGGAAAGAATATAATTGCTTGCTACGCTGACTGCGCTGTTTCCTGATTTTTTCTATTTGCATGGCATAAAGTGCGAGCTCATCTATCTGGTCGGTTTTACCGAAAAGGCTGGCCGCAGATTCTTCTAAAGCAGACAATTCTTGTGACAGGGCAGCATAACGGCCTTTTGCTGTTATATATTCCTGTCCGAGGAACTGTTCTTCGGTTTGGGAATGCAGCTGCTTTTCTGTAGCAATCGAGCGCTTCAGCAGCAAATATTCCTGCAGCTTTTGTGCCGCTTGCTGTCTGAAGTTATTGGCCTGCTTTTGGGCATAGCCATAGATATCTTCCAAAGTAATCGCATAAGGCTCCTGGACGATACGTTCCGCCTCTTCTTCAGCCTGCCGATTGGCAAGCTCCTGCAGCAGTTTCTGCCGTTCCTGTTGGATCTGCCGGGCAACCTGCCGGATGACGACATCATTGGCAAAAAGCCGTATGGTTTGTTCCTGGGAATCGAGTGTGGAAAAATCAGGATTTTGGGCAGGAACATCCTCGTCTGCGGCCTGATCTGTCTGCTGGATTTGTTCGTGGATTTTTCCCATTATAACAGGGTTGCGATAAGCCTTTCCAAGGTGTGGGGCAGGGGTGCGGTTGAGGAGCTCAGCTTCTTCTGTCTTGCCAGCAGCAATTAATTCAAGTTTTTGCTGATAGAGCGTCTTTTCGCTGATACGGCAGGCGAGGCCTTTTTCGGCGAATTTTTTGTTTACGAGTTCAGCCCATCGTTTGCGCAAATGGACGGTGGTTTCTGTCTGTGCAAAATAGGCATTGGTCCGATAGCCCTGAGTCGGTTTGCCTTGGGTGTTTTCTGCATATTGCTTGAAGTATTTTTCAGCAGGTAACGGGCGATTCTTTTCCATCGTTTTTTCAGAGAACATCAGGTGGCAGTGGATGTTGTGATGTTCAGCATCAAATGCTGCTGTTTTATCATGGATGGCATAGGTATAGGCATGCTGCTCATGGATGCCCGTTTCGATCAGCAGCTTTTCTACAAGTTCTATGTTTTCTGTGAGGGTGAATTCTTCCTGCAGGGCAAAGCGAAATTCCCGGTAAGCACGTCCATTTTTGCGGCGGTGCAGTTCTGCAGCCTCCCAGAAATCCATCGGTGTATCGGCCCATTCGGGCATATTGCCGGCAGTCTTGAAAACAAGATCTTCTTCGCGGTCCTTCATCTTCGCATATTCGCCTTCACGGCAGATATATTCAGCATGTGTTCGCGTATTCAGTTTTGTTCCGTCTTTTCGTACACCATGTGGTGTATTCTCAAAATAGAAATGTGCCATAGGATTGCCTCATGCAGTCTGGGAAAAGCTTCCCAGGCTGTTTTTTGATGTTCCGGCTGTCGTCAGACAGCCCAATACGGCGCAGCCGTCCGCAGTATGCGGCTTCTTCCATCCAAGTGGAGCTTGGCGCAGAGAAGTCTCACCGAGACTTCTGTAAATGCGCATTATGTGTTTTGGGGCTCGTTGCAGCCCGGAATCTTTTGGCTATAGTATAGTTTATTTTTGCTGAAAAGTAAATGAATAATATTATAATTATGGTTATTATAATACGAAATAACCTTGAAATATAACGAAAATATCAGATATTTAACTTATGCTATTGAAATTATATTTTACCTAATATATAATAATATTATTCTAAGAGAGGTGAAGAAAAGTGGAATCACAGAAAAGGTTTTTCCCGAAGGGGGAGCCAACGGCTTTGTTTGATCGAAAGGCGGCCGGAAGATTTCAGACGGACTTATACAATCTGGCATTGGATAAGGATGTGGCAAAAAAACGGAATCTCTTGTACATCGGGCTCCTGATTGTCTGTGTGCTTGCGACTATTTTTATTGCAGTGACCGCAAACTACAAAACATATGTGGTCCGGGTAGATAATGCAACGGGACAGGTAGAGACTGGCGGCCAGCTCAAGGCAACGAATTATCAGCCACAGGAAGCAGAGCTCAAAGCGTTTATGGCAGAGTTCATTGCGGATACCCGTACCATACCGCTGGATCCCGTACAGTATAAGACGAACTGGAATAAAGCCAAGCATTTTATGACGAATGAAGCAGCGCAGAAGTACAGTGCATTGGTCAGCAAAGAGAATCCTATTGCCAAGCTGGGGCATATGACGGTGCAGCCGCAGATCAAATCCATTCAGCTGCAGCCGGGAACGAAAGCAACCTATCAGGTGCGCTGGGTCGAAGATGAATTCTCCATTGGCGGGACAGCTACGGGCAGGAAGGTCGGCTATGTAGCTTTGTTTTCCATTACCATTGAACCGCAGAGCAAAGAAGAAGAGCTTCTGATCAATCCGCTGGGCATGAAAATCAAGGACCTGACGCTTACGAAAGAAAGTGAAACCGAGGATACGCAGAAAGGAGGTCGTCCATAATGCAGCTGGGAAAATGGAAAACGGCATGGATTGTGGCTGCTGCGATGCAGGCTATGAGTACAACTGTTTTGGCAGCACCGGCACTCTATACGGTCGAAGATGCGGTAAGCATCGGGGCAAAGATTGAATATCCCTATACGGATGGCAGTTTGTATGAAGTCTATACCCAGGTCGGACATGCTTCAGAAATCATTTTGCATACAGATGAAAAGGTTACGGATATCATTGCCGGGGACACCTCACGCTGGCTGGTTGAAACCGCACAGATTGGTGGTACCGTGCATGTTTTTGTGAAGCCGAAGGCGACAGGGATTTCTACGAATTTTATTTTGACGACGAATCAGCGGGCATATCATCTGAAGCTGCTGGCAGATCCTGGTACATATAATCCTATGGTCTGCTGGCGTTATCCAGAAGATGTTTATCAGGCTGAGTCCGCGAAAAGTTCAGAAGAAAAAGCCTATGAAGAAATCTTTACAGAAAAACGAAAAGGGGAAACCCTTGTCAAGGTCATGAATCACGGCTATGAGCTGCATGGCAGTGATGAAGCAGAGAAAAATCTGTATCCGCTGCAGGTCTTCGATGATGGGGTGCGGACTTATATCCAGATACCGAAATCCAATAAATACGATCTGCCGGTCCTCTATCACGTGAACGATAAGGAAAAACAGAAATTGACCTTGGTGAACTACCGCATCCGATATGGTTACTTTATTGCGGACCGTGTATTCGATCATGCAAGACTGCAGTATTCAGCAAAAGAGTATGTAGACATCCTGCCAAAGAAAACGGCTGCAGAAGCAAGGGATTTTTAAAAAGGTGGTGTGATGCTTGTGTTTGAAAAATTGAAGAAGCTATTCCAGCGAAAAAAGCCTGAGGATGGGCTGGAGGAAGATGACTTTCTGGAAGAAGCTGAGGAAAAGGAAACAGATGCAGATATTTCCTATACCGATGATGAAGAGCCGGAAGAACAGGCCAAGACAATCAAGAAGAAGGCCATTATGGTGGCCGGCGGTGCAGCTGTTCTTTTTGCCGTGTCAGCCATAGCGAGCAATGTGTTTTTAGGCGGCAGTGGTAAAGGGAATTCGGATAAGGCATTATCCGGCCCGGTCAGTGCTGCGACGCCGGCAGATAAACTGCCGGATAAATACAGTGATATCGATAAGGATAAGAAGCAGAATACGGCAACGCCCCATACGGGTCAGACAACACCCGCGAATAGTCCGGGACGTACGACCGTAAGTGAAGGCAGCCGGACGCCAAGTACTTCGGCTGCAGTGCCTGTGAATACGTCAAGAACGACAGGCGTTTCCTCAATGCCAGCTGCTGTACCGGTCATGCCAACAGGAAATGGAGCAGCCAGCCGAGGAGAGAGCAGCGCTGCACAGGCTGCGGCCAAAGAAAAAGAAGCAGCGGACAGCAGTGAACTGGCTTTTAAGGTTGCGGCTAATATTTCGCAGCAGCAGGCCGAGAAAAGTGTCGTGCAGCCGCTGGCTAATGCAGCATCGATGGGGAGCGGCATTGTACAGACAGCCTCCTATTCAAATCCTATGGCAAGTACCTACAGAAGTTCCCTGGTTGTTGATGCGGGCAGCTACGTTTTAAGTGCGGGGGCCGTCATCCAGGCGACACTTCTGACCGGAGTCACCAGTGATGTTGCGCATGGGGATGTCGTTGCGCAGGTACGGCAGAATATCTATGACAGCCTGACCGGAACGCATCTCTTGATTCCGCAGGGCAGCCGGGTCATCGGTAGTTCTGCAGATGTCGGTGGCAAGCGCATCAATGTTGTCTTTAGGCGCATCATCCTGCCGAGCGGTGCTTCTCTAGCGCTTCCGGATCAGCAGGCCATTGACGGCACAGGCTATCCTGGCCTTATGGATAAATACAACGACCATCGCGGAAAGGCATACCGCACAGCGTTCATGAGTGCTCTTTTGAGCGCGGCAGCGCAAAGTGCAACGGGGAATTCTTCCGGAAGCGATAACCGCAGTCCGGGACAGGAAGCTGTAGCGGGAGCTGTATCCTCTATACTCAAAACGGGACAGGCACTGGTGGAGAAAGACGCAAACGCGCAGGCAACCGTTGAGATTGAACCTGGATTCCAATTCAGTATCTTCATCAATCAGGATCTGTTGATTGGGGAATATGGAGATGAATAATCTCTTTCGTCTGGCCTGTCTTTTGGGCCCGGTCATCGGCGGACTCTGGATTGCCACGCAGAAATTCGCAGCGTTGCTGCAGTATGACGGTATCTTAGGGATACCATTTATCTTGCAGGGCCAGCCTTATTATCTGCCATGGAAATATCTTTCATGGTATTTCAGCCTGCATTCGTATATCCCTGAACTTTTCAAGCATACGAATCTTTATGCGTTTGGCGGTTTTATCGTTGGTTTGTTGCTCTTGCTGCTGGTCCAGCCGCCAAGACGACTGGATTCCCATGGCAGTGCGCATTGGGGTGCCTATGAGGATATCCTGAATATGGAGCTCATCTCTGCTGGCGGTGTTGTTGTTGGCCTTTATGATAATGCTTTTGTACGCGGTCTGACCTCTTTCGTTCGTTCCGTAGACAAAATCAAAAAGGAGAAGGTCTCCTTTGCGGAAATGGACTATGATAAACGCCTGGATAAAAAGCGTGATCAACTGATGGAAAGACTGCTTCACCTGCAGGGGACGCTGACGGCTGAAACAGCCGAACCGAAAAAACTGCAGACAGCGATAGGCCGTGTGCAAAAGAAGCTGGACCTGCTGCCAGATTATGATGCCAGGCGGGAAAACCCCTTTACGGTCTATCCCTGGGTATGGTTCCATAAAAAGCTTTTTCAGCTGTATCTGCATTGTCCGCATTTCTACCTGCGGGATAATTCCAATAAGCATCTGGCAGTCATTGCGCCGACCCGTACCGGTAAAGGTGTGGGATTGATCATTCCGACTCTGCTTGGCGGCTGGAAAGCCAGCGTGATTGTCAACGATATCAAAAGTGAGAACTGGGGGATTACCGCAGGCTGCCGGAAGCGCATGGGGCAGAAGGTCATCAAGTTTGAACCGACAGCGGATGACGGCAGTTCAGCCCGCTGGAATCCTTTGGACGAGATTCCCATTGGGAATCCCGAGGAAGTATCGGCGGCTCAGAATCTCGCTTACATCCTCGCTGACTATGAAGGCAAGGGAAAACTGGACCATTGGGGCAGCAACGCGGCGACAGTGATCATGGTCGTCATCCTGCATCTTCGCTATGCGCACTTTGCTGATCCGGGGCATTATCCGTCAGCACCGACACTCTACAGCGTGGCATCATTCCTGAAAGCGAATATTGTGCCGATGGTCGACGAGGCAGGAAATCCGGTCATGGAATACTGTGATGAAGAAGGCAATGTCTATGATAAGCCGCATCCAAACTGCAAGGAGCAGCAAAAGGTCAATGCCAAAGGGTTTCTGGCAACCTTGAAGGAACTGCAGAATTTCGAGCATGTGCCGGATGAGGGCATCCGTATCCGGGAATGGGATAAGGTTCAGGAAAAATATGTGGAACGGGAATTCGATGCCCGGGATTTGAAAGCAATGTATCCACTGGCTTCATCGTTGGACTATATCCCCAATACACATCCGATTATCTATCAGAATTTCGTGGATATCTTATCCAAGCCGGAAAATGAATGCGGCAGTATTATTTCCACGGCCAATACAGCCTTGAAGGAATATCTGGATCCAATCCTGGCTAAGAATACGATTGTGAGTGATTTCTGTATAGATGATCTCATGAATTATAAAAAGCCGGTTTCTCTGTATCTGGTGACACCGCCATCCGACCTGCTGCGTCTGGCGCCAATCTTCCGGTTGTTTTTTGAGATGATGGTCAAGCATCATGCTAAAAAGATTGGAACCTATGAGAATGGACAGGCGAAGACGGTTTACAGGCATAAATGCTTATTTCTCATGGATGAGTTTTCTTCGCTGGGAAATCTGCAGTCCTTTGCAGCAACACTTTCCTATATTGCGGGTTATGGCATGAAGGTTTTCCTGATCAATCAGGGACTGCCGCAGATCAATGGCATTTACGGCAAAGATAATCAGATCCTCATGAACTGCCATCTGCAGATCTTTTATTCACCAAATGACAATGATACCGGGAAATATGCAGAATCTCTGCTGGGCAATAAGACTATTTTGGTGGAAAGTGTATCCGACAGTGGATTCTTTTCGAATAAGCAGTATTCCAAGTCGGCAACATCCAGAGCCTTGATGACTGCCGATGAATTGAAAAGACTGGGGGACCAGGAAATATTGATTGCGAGCGGCAGCCCGCCAATCCTTACGGATAAGGTCAAATACTATGAAAATGACTTTTTCCTCACGAAGCTCAAAGATGCCCCGGCAGTCAGCGATGTCATCCGTGACAATCCTTATCCGGAGCGTGAGGCTTTGTTGGCAGGGCAGCAGCCGAAAAGGAAAAAACAACAACAGTCACCTGTATGGGAAGAGGCAAAGCCCGTCAAGAAAAGTGCTGAGCCTATCTGGCAGGAGACTGCGGGAAGGGAAGGAGAAAAATGACAGGCCGAAGAGCATTATGCCGACTGGAAAAGAAATTCACGACATTGCGGCAGCAGCAGGAAGCTATGCAGCTGCAGATGAAAAAGGTGCGCAAGGATATTGAAGCGGAACGCATGGCCCGGATTGTCTATCTGATCAAGAAAACAGGTTTTCCAGCGGATAAGCCGGCTATCCTGATCGGAGCAATTTTATCTGCCAAGGAAAAGCTGGAAAGTACAGCATGTGTAGAAGAAATCAACCGGTATATCGATCTATACAATGTTTTTGCAGGAAATCATCCGGGCATTGAACAGGCGGCGGAACAGGCAATGCAGGAAGAGCCACAAGATCCGGATGGGGAAAAGGAAACTGCTTATGGGGAGTAATCCGAATTTTGATGTCATGCTGGGTGCGCCCGTGGTCGAGCTTCTGAATCGGGAAGACATCACCGAAATCTATGTGAATGATGATGGCTTCATCCGTTATGAATCCTATCGGGAAGGCAAGATCAAGACAAGGATTTACCTGGAGCCGGCTAAGGTTCAGGCGGTCATTGAACTGGTTGCCGGGCAGATCGGGAAAATCGTCAATGAGGACATTCCATCGATATCGGCAGAGATTCAGGGCTATGGGGCACGTTTCCAGGGAGAGATTCCGCCAATCGTGCGTCAGCCGCAGCTGAATATCCGCATGAAGGCAGTCAAGATTTTTTCTTTGGAAGATTATGTGGAGAATCAGGTGCTGAACAATGCCTACAAGGCCTATATCGAAAAAGCCATAGAAAGCCGCAAGAATATCCTGATTGTCGGTGGTACAGGAACCGGGAAAACTACGTTCCTGAATGCAATCCTTGCTGCTATTGCAGAGATCTCGCCGTACCATCGCATCATCAGTCTGGAGGATCTGCCGGAGCTGCAATGTCCGGCGGATGACTATAGCCCGATGTTCACGAAGCAGGATACAGGCCAGGATGGCATCAAGTACAATATGACACGTCTTCTGGCGGAATGTATGCGGCGCTCACCAGACCGTATCGTTGTAGGTGAGGTCCGGGACGGGGCAGCCTATACGATGCTCAAAGCCTGGAATACCGGGCATGAAGGCGGAGCCTGTACTGTGCATGCCAATGGGACAGAGGAAGGACTTACACGTATCAAATCTTTGGCGCAGGAAGATCCGGATGCTGCCGGTGATCTGAAGGAACTCATCGGCGAAGCCATAGATGTTGTTATCTCTATTGCCCATGTGGAACTGCCGGATGGCCGGAAAAGCCGTATCGTCAATGATATTATTGAGGTCGATGGCTATGACAGCAGAGAAGACCGGTACATCCTGCATCATATTGGAACACATTCAAATTAAGGGGGAATCTATTATGTTGAAAAAAGCACTTTGGGAAAAGTCCCTGGCACTTACCGTATTTTTATCCAGCAGCTGCAGTGCAGCCTTTGCGAAGTCCCTGACTGGCGGTCAGGATATCCAATGGCCTTGGACGAAATTCTTTACATCACTTGCCAATCAGCTGACCGGCCCCTTGCCGATGACTTTGGGGGCGATGGGCATCGCCGGAGCGGCCATTACCTTGTTTGCTGGTCATGCTGGCGGTGGAACGCAGAAGTTCATCGTGCTCATCCTGGCCATTTCCATCTGTTTGTTCGCACCGAATTTCATGGACTTCATCAGCGATTCTGCTGGTGGACTTACCATCATGGCGGCGATGCAGCCATGAGGAATGTAGAAGAGCTGCCGGAAGGCTATGAGATTCCAATCCATCGTTCCCTGGTACAGCCGCTTTACTGGATGGGAGTACCCCGAAATCTCTTTATTTCAGAAATCCTGCTGGGTGTGCTGGGGGGAATCTTCTTCAAGACCTGGACAGTTATCTTTGTCCTGGTTGCGCTGCATTATCTGTTCCGTTATCTCGGACAGCAGGATCCGCAGTTCCATCTGGTCTTTTTACGGGCACGGGAACATAAAAATTATTATTATCGCTAAAGGTGGCGGGTGTTTTGTTTTTTAAGAAAAAGAAGCAGCGGTTTTCCCAGGAAGTTGGTGTATTCAAGGAAAAACCAAGGCTGCAGTATCTCCTTCCTTGGGCGTTTGTCGATGAGGATACCGGCATCGTGCATGGCAAGGACCACTCCATGATGGCAATCTATGAATTCCGTGGTCCGGATATGGACAGTTCTACACCGCTGGATCTCATGCAGTATAATGCTGCCGTCAATAATATCATCAAGAATCTGCCAACAGGCTATGTGCTGTATTTTGAGGCACAGCGGCATGTTGCAAGCGGCTATGATTCAGCAGCAGTCTCCGTTCCTATCGTGCAGATGATGGAGGACGAACGGGCAGAATATTACGCCGGGCAGGAACATTTTGAGACGGACTATTATTTCACGGTCTATCTGGAGCCGCCGCAGCTCTTGAAATCCCGTATCACGGATGCATTCATTGCCGATGCCCGGAACAAGGGTAAGAATCAGGCGGATATGCGTGTGTATTGTGAAACCGTGGAGAAATTCATCAACAATGTGAATCTTATCGGAGATATGCTCAAAATCTGGTTTCCGGAAATCCGTCCGCTGAGTGCTGGGGAAGCCGTATCGTATCTGCATTCAACGGTTTCCACTAAACGGTTTGATGTAAAGATCAATCCGCTCAACTATATTACGGATTATGTCTGTGACAGCACTGTACTCAGCGGCCGGGAAATGAAGCTGGATGAACAGTATATGAAGGCAGTCACTATCCTGGATTTTCCCCCGATGTCTTCGCCGGGCGTCTTTGATGTATTCAATAACATGAACCTGGAATATCGTTGGGTATCTCGGTTCATCTGCATGTCGAAGATGGATGCGCAGCAGGAGCTTCGTGATTTCCGGCAGCGCTGGAATCAGCAGATCAAGAGCTTTTGGGTTCAGGTGCGTGAAGCTGTGCTGAAGGAAAAGATGGATGATGCTAAGGATGAAACAGCAGAATCCAACAAGGCTGATGCCGGAGCCGCATTACAGGAACTGGGACAGGATGCTGTAGCCTATGGTTATTATACGATGACCATGCTGGTATTCGATAAGCATGCGCAGCATTGTGCTGATAAAGCGAACAAAGTATTGGAAGCTATCAATTCGCTGGGCTATACCGGCTATATCGAATCCGACAACAGCATGGAAGCCTGGTGGGGTTCGATTCCTGGCTGCTATCGGGCCAACATCCGACGGCCTATCATCAACAGCCTAAATTTTTGTCACCTTGCCCCGGTCACGGCAACATGGCCAGGAGACAGAAGGAATGATTACTTAAAGGGGCCTGTATTGCTCTATACGGATACGACCGGGTACACGCCGTTTCGGCTGTCCCTGCATGTCGGTGACGTGGGGCATACGATGATCTGTGGGCCTTCCGGTGCAGGCAAGTCGGTTTTGCTGAATACACTGGAAGCCCATTTCTTGAAATATCCTGACAGCAATATCTTTATCTTTGATAAAGCAGCCAGCAGCCGGGCGTTGACCATGGCGGTTGGCGGGAATTTCTATAATATCGCGGCTGAGGGGACCGGGGAGCTGTCCTTTCAGCCATTGGCCTGCATTGAAGATGAGAATGAAATCAAATGGGCAAAGGAATGGCTGCTGGCTTATCTGAGCCAGAAAAATGTAGCCATTACGCCGTCCAAGGATAATTTTGTCTGGAAAGCGTTGTTATCTCTTCGGGAATTCCCTGTTGAGCAGCGTACGATTTCGACTTTTTGCCAGATGGTGCAGGATCAGGAAATCCGGCAGGCATTGAAGCCATTGACCAGTAAGGGAAGCTATGGCCGTCTCTTTGATAACCATCAGGATATTTCAGGAACTGGCCGCTGGCAGGTCTATGAAATGGAAACCCTCATGTCTACGCCGGCCATTGTTCCCTCAACGCTGGATTATCTGTTCCATCGCATTGAACGGAAGCTGAAAACGGCTGCCGGTCCATCCGCCATATGGCTGGATGAGTGCTGGCTGTTCTTTGATAACCCGATGTTCAAGGAAAAACTGCGGGAGTACTTCAAGGACATGCGTAAGAAAAATACCAGCATCATCTTCGCCACGCAGAATCTATCCGATTTGGCAAATAAACCGGAGCTCCTGTCTACGGTCATGGATAACTGTCCGAATCGTATCTATCTGCCGAATAAGCAGGCCAATACGGAGCAGAATAAGGAGCTGTACCACTTATTCAACTGCAATGAACGTCAAATCGATATCATTGCGAATATGACACCAAAACAGGATTACTATTATTCCTCAGAAAAGGGGAACCGGATCTTCCGTCTGGCTCTGCAGCCGGCAGAAATCCCGTTTGTCACGGCTACCGCGAAGAAGGACCAGCAGGCAATGGATCAGATCCTGCAGAATTTTGGCCGGCAGCAGTTCATACGGAAATGGTTTGAATATAAAGGCTTTGTTGAGGAATGGCAGCATTATGTCCAAAATTATGGTTGAAGTGGTCCATTATGGACCACTTTTTTGAAAGGGGAGCTTGAGGTGGTAATCGATATTCAGCAGATGAAAAAAGCGGTTGTTGTTTTTAGTTTATCCGGCATTCTTTTGGCTATACCCATGACGGCTTCGGCGGCGATACCAGTCATCGATGATCAGAACATCATGCAGCAGCTGAAGACCTATATGGAAAGCATCAAGATTGTCACAAATACAGCCCAGCAGATAGAACTGCAGCTCAAGGAATTGGAGAGCCTGCCGGAAAAGGTGCTGCAAAGCTATAAAGATGCGTTTCAGGCCAGTATAGAAAAGGTGACGCAGGCAACAAAAGAGGGAGGCATCCTGTCGGAAGAAGGAGACTGGCGGGTATGGTGGAACGAAGTGTTTCCAAGTATGAAGCAGGGGGAAGAGACCTTCCTGGCTGAACGCAGCATAGATACCTCGATTCAGGAAGTTCTTTCCATGCAGAACCAGAAGAATGTGGAATCCTATCACGCATTGATGAAGGAGTTGGAAGAGTCGAAGAAGCGTCTGGCTGATCTTTTGGAACTCAATAAGACACCGGAAGGCCAGAAGCAGGCTGCACAGATCAGCAATCAAATCGCAGCAGAAAAGGCACATATTGACACCATCAATACGTCCATTCAGGCGCTATCTGTGCAAAATCAGGCAATGAAGAATCAGGCAGAGGTCACGAAGGAAAAGAATCAGCAGGCTGCAGCTGAAGCATCGGCCAAGGCAAGCGATACGACCATCGATACCTGGCATAAGGCACTGCAGTCTGAGTGGACTGCACCAGCCATCGATGATCCATGGGCCAAATATGGCGGCTATAAGGACTGGTGATGAACATTGGATTTTTCAGATGTGCATTTTTTCAATAATCTGCTCATTTTCTTTGAGAAGCACTGCATCTTTGGCTTTCAGGCATTGGAACCGCATGCGTTCCAGCTGATCATGCTGCTGGGCATCATCGATATCTGCGTGACTTGGACACTGTACAGCGGTCAGCTGCGAATGTCCGAGGTCATCAGCAAAGTCATGAAGATCAGTTTCTTCATGTTCTTTATCATGAATTTTGGTGAAATCAATCATGCAATCCTCGTATCTTTCCAGTATGCCGGGCTCACTGCAGCTGGTGTGCCGGTTTCGGATAGTGTGATTCAGCCATCTTCGATCATTGATCTTGGCTTCAATGCCTGCAAGACGATCTTCCATGAGCTTTCGGTGACAAAAGCGCTCATTGGCGGCCTGGGACTGATTGCAATGTATGTCATCTATATTCTGGTTACGTTGGCTGCATTCTTTTTCATGGCACTGCAGGTCCTTATCACGAAAATTGAATTCAATGTCTTTGCGGCATTGGCGGTGATTTTGCTGCCCTTTGGTGCCTTGAAATATACGCAGTTTCTGTTCCAGCGGGTTGTATCTGCAGTGTTTGCCTATGGTGTGAAGCTTATGATCATGTTCTTTTTGCTGGGTCTTTTTACAAGCGTCGGTTCAGCAGATATGATTCCTACCTGGGAATCTGGCAAGCTGCCAGATTTTGCTGAGCTTATGCGGTATGCGCTGGAATATGCTACGATGGCATTTTTAATGTGGCAGCTGCCGAATCTGGCCGCTGGTTTTATGAATGGTCAGCCGTCGATGGATGCCGGCGGCGTCATCGGCGGAGCCAGACAGGCGGCAGGTACAGCTGCAACGGCAGGGGCTGCTGTAGCAAGCGGCGGTACTGCAGCTGCAGCAAAAGTGGCCTCGACCTATGGCAATGCAAAGGCAACCTCTTATCTGGCAAAGAATATGCCCGGTTCCGATACAAGAACGGGCTATCTCAAGAATTTTGGTAAAACGATGGCCAGGCAAAGGTTTGCGAACAGTACAATCGGCAAGGCCTTGATGGATGGTGCGAACCATGCAATGAATCAAAATGAAGATTATAAAAATATCCGTTCAGGCGAAGCTTTCAGGAAACCACAGAAAAACCGGAACTGACAGGATGTGATGAGGATGATCAAAAAAATAGCTTTCATGGTGTTGGGGCTTATCCTGTTATTATGTCCGGCAGTCCGAACTTTTGCAGCGGCACCTTTTCCCGGTGGCGAAATCACAGGAGCATTCTGGGAATTGCGGGATGGCTATTATCATAAAGGCGTGGATATTGGTACAGAATCCGGAACGCCGATTGCAGCGCCTTTTAGTGGCATGGTGGAGCATGGCGCAGGTGGAAATTTCATTTATTGGGTGACCATCAGCGGTGGAAACGGGCAGGGGGATCTGCTCTTCGGCGACTGCAATGGAGATACTTTGCTATGCCAGTCCGGCTACGTCACAGAAGGCACAATCATCGGTTATACCGGCGGCGATGCCTATGACGGGCCGTTAGGATACTCCAGCGGAGCGCATTGCCACGTGGAATACTGGCCGGAAGGTTATTTTCAAGGCAATGTCTCGGATCCAGTGCCGATTCTTATGACGCTGGGTGTGGATTTGACCGGTGCGATTGTCGGGCCTGGTGGTCAGAGCGGCAAGCATGGTTCGGATAATATATCGCTGCCTTGGGGCATTCAGTCCATGTATCAGCTTGGCGATACCATCAATTCTTCCATTAAGAATATTGTGGAAGCCATTGGCAAAGGCTATAAAGCCATACAGACTGCAGCGTTGGCGTTGTTGTTCATATTGGCTGTCATTGACCTGGCATTGCCAATCCTTGTGGCTGGTATGGAATTTTCTTTAGTACAGGTTACGTCCAAGGCAATAAAGTATGGCTTTCTGTTCTTTGTATTTATGAGCTGGAATACGCTGGTAAATGACTTCTTCCTGAATTTTATTACTTCGATTGCAGGAACCTTCGTGAGTGATTCCTATATGATTGCGGACAATATTGCCCAGCCTCAGTTCCTGCTGCAGAAATGTGTGTTTCTTATGACACCGGCACTCAACAAGATTGCAACTTATGGCGGAATGGATTTCGTTCGCAATCTTGCTTCCATCCTGCCAATTCTGCTCTTTACCTGGGGGACGATTTTTGTCTATTTCCTGCTTGCCTGCTACATTATGGTCATTTATGTAGGCTTTTATCTTTCAGCCATTCTTTATCTTTTTACAGGCCCCTTCGCTGTCCTGGGCTTTACGAAATTCCTGGCTGAGGGTACTCTGGGCCATTTCGTATCTTCGACCTTGAAGCTTCTGGTCATGGCAATCATGGTTGGTTTCTGCGTGTTCTGCATCAAGGATGCGACAGTGCCGCAGGATATCTTCAAGACAGAGACACCGGCAGTCACGCAGACTGGCAGTGGAGGAGGCATCGATGGGCCGCCGGAGTATATCGCCATGGCTACGGCAGCAGCAGAGAAATATGATGTGCCAGTCAATCTGTTCCTGGCGCAGATCCAGTTGGAAAGCCATTGGGATCCGAATGCAGTGAGCCGTGCCGGGGCCGAAGGCATTGCCCAGTTCATGCCGGATACAGCAGCCGGCTGGGGGATAGATCCCTTCAATCCCGAAGAAGCATTGGATGCAGCTGCGCATTATATGCACAATCTCTATGAGAAATTTGGAGATTGGAATTATGCCCTGGCGGGTTACAATGGCGGGCCGAATAGTCTTTCACGGGATGAGCCGCTGCCGCAATGGGCACTGGATTATATCAATAAAGTCAATGGCAATGTGTCCGGAACCTATATCGTGAGCAAGGCAATTACTGCTGAGCAGATGGTCAAGCATATCTTGTTCTGTATTTCGCTTCTGGCGATGGCCTTCTTGACGGCCTGGCTGCCGAAATCCATCATGAAATCAATTGGAGGGCGTTATGAATTGTAGTGGGTATCTCAAACAGCAGAGGAAGCTGAAGCTGTTTCTGCTGGCCTTCTTGCTGCTGCTTTTGCTATTGTCCATGGTTCGATGTGCATGTGGACCGGTATTTTATTCAAATACAACCGATTCAGCACCACGCGGGCTTTATCTTGTAGTTCCTTGGCAAACGATGAAGTATGGAGATTATGTTATTGCGGCATTGCCGGAAGATGTACCTGCATTGCATGTGGAACAAGGATTTCTGCTCTTGAAGCAGGTGCAGGGACTGCCAGGGGATGTTTATACCGTATATGGCAATGCATTGACGATTCGTGATGAATCCTACGTAATTCACCATCTGCCAGGCCTGCCGCAGTTGGAAACGGGAAGGCAGGTAATTCCGGAGGATGAGGTCCTTTTACTGAACCCTGTCGGGATTTCTTTCGATTCGCGCTATTTAGGCCCTATCGGAATGCAGCAGATCAAATGCAGGGTCATCCTGCTCTTGCCTTATGCAGTTTTGGACAAACTGAAAGAAAGGCTGGTGAAAATCAATGAAACACGCTAAATGTATGGCAGCTTTGCTGGCAGTGCTGCTTTTTTGCAGTCCGCCGGCAGCACAGGCCGGATTCTTCGATGGTGGGTCAGTGCTTCATCCGGGGGATCATGTTTTTGACCTGAAGCGTTTCATGGATAGTGTAAAGGAAACGGCTGAAGCATTGGAAATCGTGAAGAACAGTCTGGATAACCTGAAAAATCGTATCCTGGCCCGCGTCGGGCTGGATGACGATGGCAAAGTCATTGCCTTATCCATAGAGCATAGCGGCGGTCTATTCGAAGACAGTCCCGTGCATCCGGCTCATGAGGATAAGTCGTTTCAGGAAATGGATCAGGAGACTTGGAAATTAGCTAAAGAAGGGCAGGATTATCTCAGCCGGATACAGACGACACTGGATAAGGCGAATGCGGATACGGCAGCTTTTATGCAGCGGATTTTTGGCAATATCCAAGAAAGGGAACAGGCTGATATTGAGATACTGCATCTTGACACACAAGGCATTTTAGGCGAAAAGCAGCGGGAAAACAATCAACAGATATTGCATGCCGTGGAAAGTTCAGACCGGGCACAGGTCACGGGTACTCAGTATATGGACCGGGTAGCGCAGCAGGAAGCAGAGACCATGAAGAATCGTCTGGATCAGCAGAAAATCAAGGCCGAAGAGGTTTATGGCTATGATCCGTATCACCCAACGGATTATGATTTGCAGCATCGTCAGGTGAAAAGCGAGAACCTTGGCTTTATGAAGTTTGGTGAGTGAACAATAAGAAAAGGCAGGGCTTGCGGCCCTGCCTTCATCATAAAGTTATGTCGTTTTAATGGGTGGCCCAATCGCGGGGAAATCGTTCACCTTGTCTTCGACCATCATCAAAGCCATCATCGTAACCGTTTTGATAGCCGTCCTGGCGGCCATAGGCATAAGCACGTTGTGCTTCCTGACTCATGGCAGCAAGAAAAGCGTCTTTTTCGGCCTTTTTTGTTAGTTCAAGCTGTCGTTTCTTTTCGACATCTTCTGCACCTTTTGTGGCCACGCCCTTGTAGGGTTTGAAATGCAGATGGAAGATGCCGGAAAGCAGCCAACTGATGGCATGGGTAAGTTCCGGCAGGCTGTTACCAAGCAGAGATAGCAATGTATAGAGTGCATAGATGCCGGTGATAAGTCCCCAAAGGACTAAGCCGAGATAAAAGAGGATGATATGGTCGGTAAAGAGTTCCCGGTACTCGATGCCGAGATAAATACCAAGTATACCAATACCGGTGAAGCACAGATGCTGGATCTGATTTTTGAGCAGTTGTGTAGAGGTTGGACTAAGCATAGTGGATTCCTTCCTTATTCAGATTTTGTGATGAGCTCCAGGCATTGTCTCAGAACTCGCAGTTTGTTCTGTGGCAGGGTATCCAGTATTTTTAGGATACGCGCCTTTTCACGGTCTGCAGCCGTCTTTTCGATGATGTTTCCTGGAGCGTTTTCGCCATTGCTTTCCCCATATAGGATCCAGTTCAGGTCGAATCCCATGCGGCCAAGCTTCTGCAGAGTCTCTGTGCCTGGCTGCCCTTGGCCGCGTTCGATAGCAGAGAGCGCCGATTGGCTGATGGCAAGCTCTTTGGCAAATTCATCCTGGGATTTGTTGAAATATGTACGGATGACTTTCACGCGATGGGCGAGAGAGTCTTCGTCTTCATCGTAATCCAAAGGATCCTCAGCAACCACTTCCCCACGCATATATTCCTGTGTTACATGGAAGATGGCGCCGAGCTTCAGGAGAATTTCGGGAGAAGGCCGATCTGTACCGGATTCATAACGCGAAATCTGGGTCTGCGTTATGGCGAGCTTTTGTGCCAGTGCATCCTGTGTCATTTTGTTTTCCTTTCGCAAGGTTTTCAGGCGAATGGAGAATTTATGGGAGTCGATATCATAGGCCATACTGCATACCACGCTTTCTGTGAACTTCTTTATCATACCTATAATTACTAAAATATAAATATTATACTTATAATAATATCATTTTAAAAGTACAAATACAAGATAAGAAAGAAGGATTTCCATGCGAGAATTATATTTAGCAGAAAAACCGGATATTGGCCGTGCTTTGGCTGGATACCTGTGGCCGGAAGGAGATTATCATAAAGAAAAAGGCTTCCTGCAAAAAGGGGATACGACGGTATCCTGGGCTTTCGGGCATATCCTGGGATTAGCTGCACCGGAAGCTTATGGCGAAGAATATAAGCAGTGGGCAAACTATCCAGTCCTGCCCAAGACGTGGATTTTGAAACCGGCATCGGCAGCCAGGGAACAACTCATGACCATCAAGAAACTGCTGGCCGAAACGGATGTCGTGATTCATGCCGGTGATCCGGATCGGGAAGGGCAGCTGCTGATTGATGAAATCCTGCAGTATTTGAAGTTCAACGGGCAGGTGAATCGTATCCTCATCAATGCGAAAGATGATGCAAGCCTTAAAAGAGCTTTTGACCAAATCATAGATAACAAAAAGTTCCGGAATCTTTATGAAGCTGGTTTGGGCCGTGAGCAGGCAGACTGGCTTGTGGGCATGAACCTTTCCCGGGCCTATACCGTCAATGCCAGACGGTATGGTTACGAAGAGACATTTCGCATTGGACGGGTCAAGGTGCCGACGCTGGCCTTGGTCGTGAAGAGGGAAAAGGAAATCCAAGGTTTCAAACCACAGAAATACTATGAGCTGCAGGGAAAGTTCCAAAAGGATGGAGTTTTCTTTTCTGCAAATCTGCAGCCAGGGGATAAGCTGCCGCTCGATGCAGAAGGCCGCATCAAAGAGCAGACGGTCCTGCAGGCCATCAAGCTCAAGGTGGAACATGGCAAGGTTACGGTTAAGACTGCAGCAAGCAAAAATCTGCGGCAGAATCCGCCATTGCCGCATTCACTGGATACGCTGCAGGTAGAAGCGAACAAACGGTATGGCTATTCGCCCAAAGAAGTCCTCGATACGGTGCAGGCACTTTATGAAAACAAATACGTATCCTATCCACGCAGTGACTGCAACTATATCCCGCTTTCACAAAAGGACGATGCGGTCCGTATCTTGCCAGTACTGCAAAAACTGGGCCTGGCAGGTGCGGAAGGTGCAGATCTGTTCCTGGTGAGCAAGGCATTCAACGATGCTAAAATCACTGCACACCATGCGTTGATTCCAACCGGTGTGATGCCAAAGAAGTTGGATGAGAAAGAACGCCGGATTTATACGCTCATTGCGCAGAAATACATTGTGCAGTTTTATCCGGCCTGTGAATTCCAGAAAACAAGTTTTTCCCTGCAGGTGGCAGATGAAATCTTTACTGGAAGCGGGAAGACGATTCAAAAATTGGGGTTCAAGGCAATCGAAAAGGATGAAAAAGAGGAAAAAACAGAAGAATCCAATCTAAGGCTTCCAGCACTCGCTGTAGGTGACGAACTAGTGAAAGGTGAGTATTCCCTTGCAAATAAGCTTACAACAGCCCCAAAACGCTTTACAGAAGGCAGCCTTTTAGCAGCCATGGCTAATATTTGGCGTTATGTCGATGCGGATAATCCTAACCGGGAAAAACTGAAGGAAGTCAAGGGAATCGGGACACCGGCCACCAGAGATACCATTATTGCCGAACTGCAAATGGAATCCATCAAGGGGAAGCCGGTGACGCCTTGCTTGAAAAAGGTAAAAAAAGAGCTGATACCAACGAATTTTGGCATCAGCCTTATTGAGCATGTCGATGAATCCCTGACTTTGCCGGATACAACGGCAGAAATGGAATATGCCCTGTCAGAGATTGCGGCAGGAAAGAAGCAGTTATCTGTATACATGGATGAAATGATCACGATGATCCAGGACAATATCCGATTTGCCGAAGAGCATGAATTTCCGCTGCCGAAAGGTTACGGACGTGAAATCTGCCCAATATGTGGTGAAGGAGAACTGGTCAGGCATTACTCTGCGAAGGTAAAAAAATACTTTTACCTCTGCAGCAGTCCGGACTGCGTATCGCCGGAATCTGGCAAGAAAATCTTTTATGAAGATGACCATGGAAAGCCGCTCATTGTAAAATGCCCGGACTGCAAGACGGTTTTGGTGCGACTGCCTGGCAAAAATGGCCCATTTTGGCTCTGCAATGCCTGCAAAAAGACCTTTAACGATGTGGCCGGCCACCCGGATTTCAAGAAAAAGTGAGGTGGTATGAAGGATGTCAGAAGATATTGAGGATGAATATGCCGCAGCGCAGACAGTAGTAGATGGAGTGGAAGAAGTCCGTGCAGCGGAAAATCCTGTAACAGAAATGGAACCAGCTGCGCCGAAGCTGCAGAATCCAGAAGAAAATAAAGAATTGGCAGATGCGTTGCAGAAAATCAGCAGCACTTTGGATTTATTGCATACCCAGCTGCAGCCGCTTGATACTGCAGTGGAAAACTTCACAGAGAAAACGCGCTCCCTGATGGGCACGACCAATGAAATCCGGGCTCGGGAAAAAGAACTGTCTCGCATGCTGGCGGAAATATCCGATCGTTTTGAGCAAGATTATGCCAATGGTTTTCAGGATATCCTGGATCAGCAGAACAAAGCATACAAAGCAATCTTCGAAAATGCTGTCAAGAACTATAGCAAGCTGCATGCCGCCGAAGAGGAATGGCAGAAGGCCCAACAACGTAAAGCAGAAGCCGGCTTCAGAAAGATTTGTGAGCAGCAGGGGAAAAGGTTTGAATACATGATGGCTTCAGCATGCATCACACCAGTGCTGCTGGTGGTGATTCTGGGAATGCTTTGGGACAAATAAGATGGATAGACGAAAAAAGAGAGCCGGCCGCATCCGACTCTCTTAAGTACGCTCCATAGAGATGTACCGCTATTCTTATTTCGTATAGCTTGCCTTAATGGGAAACACAAGGATTTCTTGTGTTATTTGTCGAGTAAAAAATAAAAAAACTTGACTATAATCAAGGGGAAAGGCTATAATTTATCATAGAAGGGGGCTGTATCATGTCAACAGAAATACTGTCGAAATATCTTGAAAAGAAACCGGAAAAGACAATCTTTATTGCACGTGAGCTATATTTACAGAAATTTTCTGCGATGACAGAAACGGCGTTTCTCAAGGCATTAGAACGTTTGAATCATATGGGGATGTTGATGCGGTTGAGCAAGGGAGTATATTGTAAGCCACGTAAAACCAGATTCGGTGCGGTACCCGCAGGGGAACATGAGCTTGCATCGTACTTTATGGGAGAAGATAATCGGTATGGATTCATAGCGGGCTATCGATTGTATAATAAGTATGGTCTGACAACACAGATCAGCAAGCAAGTGGAAATTTATTCGAGAAAAAGTCATGTCGCACGGGGGACGATAAAAAATATACATTTGCGTAAGTTGGAGTCCTTTTATCGGCCAGAGATGCTGCCGATGATAGAATTTCTGGAAATCTTGGAGAACTATCAAAAAATCGAAGATTTGAATCAGCGTAGGTTTCTAACCTATTGCAATATGGCCGTAAAGAAATTCAATGAGAAAATCTTTGATCGAATTTATCATCAAATGGGATATAAAAAATGTACGATTGCCTTTTTAAAAGAAATCTTGGATACCTACGGAATTGGCAATACATTGAAGAAATATTTGAACGGAACCTCAAAATATCGGATTCCGCAATGGGAGAATAGTTATGGAACTTTATGATGATCAGGACGAGTTTTTCGATCTGGTACAGATGACCAGCGAATATAAGGGGATTCCAGAAAAAGCTGTTGAGAAAGATTACCTTATCTGCAAGCTTTTAGGCAATCTTGCGCAAACAGAATATGTAGAGCATTGTGTATTTAAAGGCGGAACTTCTTTGAGTAAATGCTATCCAGGTTCTATTGAACGTTTTTCAGAAGACATTGATTTGACTTATTTACCAATGGCAGAGATGACAAAAAAAGCCTTGAGCAGAGAATTGAAAAAAGTAGAAACGACATTGATTGGAGATTGTTTATCTGAACCAATTAATGAAGAACGCAGTGATAAGAATAAAAGCTCACAGGTTTGGATGCAGAATATGCCAAGAGAAAATGGAATTAAATTGGAAATTGGTGCGGTCGTTCGTCCCGAGCCATATGAAATGCGCCCTGTAAAATCTTATATACAGGAATTTTTAGAAACACGTGGGCAGCAGCAGATTTTAGATGAATATGGTTTACAGGAAATATCTGTGAATGTGCTGGATATTCGGCGGACATTTATTGATAAGCTGCTGGCTGTGAAACGGCATGCAATATGCGGAACGTTGAGAAATAAGGTGCGCCATGTCTATGATATAAAGAAATTGATGGAACGAGTGGATATACGTGACTTTCTTGACGATACAGCTGAATTGAAGCGTATTATCAAGCTAACCAAGAACACCGACATAGAATACCTTGAAAAACGTGCTGCAGCAAAAGAATATGATCCATTAGGTGAATTTGCATATGGGACCTGGAAAGATATCCTTGCAGATCCTGAAATCAGAAAACGCTATGAAAGTTTGCATACGGATTTATTGTATACATCAGAAAAACAATCATTTTCAGATGCGCTGGAGGCATTGGAACAAGTGGCTCGCATATTGTCAGAAATTGGAGAATGAGCGGCATCTTTTTAAGACCTTTTTAATGGAATATCTGTTCATCGTCGGCAACAGCCGACGCGAAAATTTGAAAGAAGGAATGCACCGGTTGCTTTTCACGGTTGCATTCCTTCTTTTTATCTCAATTTCAATTCATGTTTTCGGTAAGCCAGCAAGGCCCGGCCTTTATCCTTTGTTTTGAATACGATACCGTTGACGGTTGTTGTACCATCTTCCAAGGTACTGACCAGATATTTCCGTTGCAGCTGCTCTCCAAGTTGAAACAGGTCTTTGCGTGCCAGAATTTTGGGCAGAACATCCATATAATTGCCATATCCGACGCAGGCAATCATCATTTCACGCAAATTTTCACCTTCAACCTTTTGGGTGATGTTTTTTAAAAGTTCGAAATCTGTCATTTAAAAATCTCCTCGTTTTATAAGATATGGCGGGCTTTTCAGCCCGCCGGGCCTGTTTACTGAATGGTACCTTTTTCCTTTAAGCTGATATATTTGTTGTCGCCGATAATGATGTGGTCTAAAACGGGGATATCCATGACCTTGCCGCATTTTATCAGACGTTCTGTAACGGAGATATCTTCACGGCTCGGACTTGGGTCTCCGCTTGGATGGTTGTGAGCCAGGATAACGCTGGCGGTTGGATACTTCAGGATTTCGGTGAATACTTCACGTGGATGGACGATAGATGCACTGAGGGAACCAATCGAGACGGTAGGGATAGCCAGTACATGATTTTTCGTATCCAAAAGCATTACGGCAAAATGTTCTTTCAGTTCATAACGGAACTTTGGCATCAAGATGTGAGCTGCATCTTCCGGACCGTGGATAGCATCACGCTGACGCGAATTCTGAGCCATAAGACGGCGAGTGACTTCCTGCAGGGCATAGAGTTTAGCTTCCTTCTTTTCGCCAACGCCTTCAATCGAACGCGGTGCCTGCACGATATCTGACAGTTCGTGCATCTTCAGATTGAACTCCGGCACGCCCAAAAGCATAGAAATGAGCTCGGCATTGCTTTTTTCAGTAAACGTTGATTTAAACATAGTAGACACTCTCCTCGTGCTGTGGTTTTGACCTTCCAGCGATTTTATTTTTTTGATGGCCAAATGGCACTGACGAAGACAGAAACCGCAAGGGCCGCGCAGCGGGTACATCTTACCTTGCGGTTTCCGGCGAAGGAAGTATAATGCGGCAAACAAAAAAATAATTGAAATGTCGTCCCATTTCAATGGTTTCCGTTTAGGAAACCGGCCTTATGGGGCAGGTGAGGCTGCTTGCTTGAACCTGACGCTGACGAGGGAACTTTGCCCGAGGAAGCAGAAAAAGTGCGAAAGGGATGCATTGAGCGTCTTTTTCTTGGAATGTCTTGTTGCCAGGGAAGCTTTTATCGTGCCTTTGCGTTAGGGATTGAAGCCGGAGACGGAGACGTTCAGGCTCCGTTCACGAAAGCCCGACCGACAGGTAATGCCAAAGCAGAAAGAAAAATGTGAGGCTAAAGGGAATGTATCATCTAGTCACGAACTATATTGGTAATAAAAGATTGACCTGTAGCGGAGGGGACGATGCCATGCAAATCCAAGGTAAGAGTTGGGCTGTTGTAGAAAGTCGCGAGGCGTTAGAAACTTATGAGCGTTTATTGAGAGATATTCTTACAAAAAAACTTTGTCCAATGCATTATCAGGATGTAACAATTGGCAGTCCAGGTGGTGCAATGAGCGATATGGATGTATATGCTTATCCTAAGGTAGGCGATTTATGGTATGCTACTTATGATTTTCAAGGAAGCAGATATTGGAATGCATTTGGTATAAAAGAAAACATAAGGAATGGATGTTTTCTTGGCACCGATTGTGAAATCAATCCTCCCCAAGAGCGGTTGAACCGACGGTCCAAAGGCGTTTTCCTAAGCAATGGCAAAGATGTTCTTCTAGGGCATCGTGGTGGATTTGGCGGAAGAAAAAGCACAACAATAAAGGGAGTGCAACTTAGGGATTTACGAAAACAAGTAAATTTTGAGCGACACCTTCAAGCGGTGCAAAAGGAAAAGACCATGCGAGAGCAGTAAAATGCTCAAGCATGGTCTTTTTTTATATTGTATATTTCATCAAAGCATCGTGATTGATTATTTCGGTTAGTTGTAAAATGAAATTGAACAGTTGAATAAAATAAAATCCACAGTGATTCATCTTGTGTTAGAATATAATCGCTAAAAAACATCTACACAGGAGTCAATCACTATGGATCAACTCAAT
>Ga0163159_1001152_pt1 | contig 26712 bp, 21 predicted proteins | sample BioMet9_FD_108702 | JGI IMG/M metagenome (GOLD analysis project Ga0163159, IMG submission 108702) | Microbial communities from bioreactor (seeded with sewage sludge) at Lawrence Berkeley National Lab, California, USA - Biofuel... | ecosystem: Engineered > Bioreactor > Anaerobic > Unclassified ... | reverse complement strand
TTAATACCTAATTTGTATTCTTTATTAAGTCTCCTAATCTCGGTGTTTAAGTTCTCGGAGAGAACCCCGGTTTGTTTGTAATCATCTTTTTCAACTTCAATCAACGGTAAATTGTGTTTCTTATAAAGGTCGCGTTTTTCCGCCTTGTTATCGTTGTAATCATCGGTCTCCATCCCCCAATATTCGATGTAAACGCCTTTGCCAAAACTGCCGGGGATAAAGAAATCACAAAACACGGCTCTTTCGTCGATGCCAACGACCTTCTTCTCATAACAATGGGCCCAGCCGGAATTATAGAGCGCGTTGTCCACCGCCTGTTCGCCCAAGGATTTCACCATGTGCCCATCTTCAGTCCTCATTTGTCCAGATTGTTGGAGATCTTGCTTCACTGTTTCGTCGTTCCGAATGACCTTTTTCTCTTTTTTGGCATCCATAATATCTTTGACGTCATCAGCTACGCGGGTAGCCAACGAGGTATCGGAATAAGAATCAGAAAGCAAAAAAGCGATAGAAAATAGTTTGAGGGCGTTTGGCTTAATAAACTCAATACCGGTCATCCGATAAATGCTGGATTTCAAGTTGTAATAATACGTTTTTAATGAAGCCGGGGTCTGACTGTTTTTGTCGATTTCTTCTTCTTTGGCCATGGCATCTTTCCAACAATCGTGGCAAAGAGGCATGCCCTTGCTTTCTTTCCCGCAAACAACGCACTTCGTGCTGGCTTTTGTTTCTTCTTTTTTGGTGGCCAAAACCCATTCTCCTTTTGAGTTCTTGACGACTCCCCCGGTTTTAATCATCTTCGAGTGTTCCAAACAAAGCGGATACATACCGGAGGGCTTACCACAAATTGCACATTTTCCCATGTTCGTCTCCTTTATTTCAGTTTAAGAAAGCCTTTGATAAACCCATTTGGGTATTCAAATCGTTTCGTGTGTCCGTTGCCAAAATCGATGACAACGAGGTCGTTTTCAAACGAAAGAACTTTTCCTTCTCCAAACTTCTCGTGAACAACAGTATCACCCGCTTTGGCTCCAGGAAAGTCAGCAATTTCCAATGGTGGAACCGTATTGGAGATAGACTGAGTTTGATGAGGCTGGGCGACCGCGGGAGACGGAACAATCGGTTCCCTAGGCGATTCGGCGGGTACGGTTGCACCGATAGCCGAACGTTCAACAATGGGGCCTTCTTCATACTCGTTTTCGTCTTCATCATCGTCTTCATCAACATAGGCTTTCACGATTGCTCCAAAACTAGGAATATCTTTAGGATCATGTGGCTTAGCGATGGTCGAATTTTGTTGGGAAGCCGCCAACTTTTCATAGTCTTCCCTGGACAAAACCGTGTCGTATAAGCCAACGCTTTGGCCTTGATGCCGATCGACGCCAGTATAGGAAAGACTGGAATCCTCATAGCGACGGAATTTGTAAACAGCATCATTCATCACTTGTTGATTGAAAAGTCCTAAAGACACAAGAAGATCGAAATCCTTCACATCCAAACCAGTGACTTTCTTGAAAAGATTAGGCTCCAACTGAGTGATAACGTCTTTGAGCGAATGCTCTCGGAAGTCGGTGAGATACATGAAGATTGGAACACGGGTGGCAAACTTTATGAGTTTTTCCTGTATTTCCTTGCGCTTTGACTTGTATTCTTTTTCCTCTTCTGTGAGCTTTTTCTTTTCCTTATCGGATTTATCTGTGCCATCTTTCTTGGCTTTCTTAACAGCATCAGACTTGTTAATGATGGTCTCGATGTCTTTGTTTAAGCTGCGGAACCCCTCTATTTTCATAAGAGCCGCCATCGCTTCGGGACTCGCCATCAAACGACTCAAAGTATCGTTATCAACGTTGACAAGCAAAGCGGACTCCCAACGGCGAGCAAGCAATGTGGCCGTCGTCCCGGAGGTCGTGATATCCAAAATCTGGGAAGCGTCCACTGGGATCATTGAAGACCCATCGCACGCAATAACCGGAAGGAACTGAATGAACTCCCCTACTTTCTTTTCGGGATTGCTTTCTCCAATATCCAAACCGCAACTGTATTCCTGGACCTCTTTAAGGGCGCGGTCCAAGGCAAAATCAAAAATATAGCAGTTTTCTTTCATGATCTGCTTGTGGCCCGAATCGTCAAGATTCACGACCCAAGGACTCTGCACACGGAAAGCCGCTTGGAAATAGGTCTCGGGACTGGAAAGATTTCGGAGCATAAAGATGCCCGTCCAAGGCTTGACGGTAACGCCAGTCGTTAATTTGCCACAAGACAGAGTGATTGTCTTCGTCTTCAACGGATTGCCGAAGGATTCCTCAACCGGGCCGAGAGCGTCAGGGCCTATGCCTGCCTGAGTTCCGGCACAGACATTAACCGCATAATCATGGTAAAAAGCGTTCTGACTTTGCATCAAAAGGTTCTTCATAGCAAAGCATGAGGCAACATTAGGCAAGAACCAAAGGGTGTGGCTGAGAACGTTGAGAAGTCGAGTATCCGAATACGGCATGGCCGGTTTCTTGTTGTTCCCCAACTTTAAGTCATCTAAGGTGCCGGGAAGATAGGCGCCTCTAATCAAATCGAGCCATTTCTGGACGTAATCTTCAAAGACGAAGCGTGCGGAGTCCCCTTTGCCTTCGGCCGAAAAGAAGACGTTCAGGTCGAATTCGTTGAACTGGCCCTGCAAAGCAATCTTCTTGATGCTGTCAGGCATCTGGTAAGTCATCAAAATCATCCGAGGCAAAGCCGCGTAAGGATTGTCCGGTTGGTTTCCCCAAGCGGTTTTTGCTCTTTGCTCGTCGGAATAAGTCCAACTGTAAATTTGGTCTTCGATGAATTCGCCGTTGTGAAGAGCCCTAAAAGGCGTGCCTGAAAGGAAAAGATAGTAATCGGTGCTAATAGGCAACCATGTCTCATTTTGGGCGTTTCCGGCTTCTTTTGCCTGATATTCTTCGATATCGACGGATTCATAATCGTCTTCATCCTGCTTTTCGAAAAGCTTTTTGGCGTTCTCGCGCCAAGCCCCGAAGTGGTACTCGTCGAAGACAACCAAATCCCAAGGGGTCTCGTGAACCCACTTGTTTTTGGCCTTGATTCCTCCGGCATCATCTACGCCGAGGTAATCCTGGAAAGAGCCAAAGCAGACGATGGGTTTAGATTTGTCACACTCCTCGTAGGTTTTGCCACCGGGGCAAACAAACTGCCACCCTTCAAAATCCACATGTCGAGAGATATCGTCCTGCCAAGCGGTCTCAACTGCAGGCTTGAATGTCAAAATCAGTATTCGCTTGAAGCCCATCTTCTTGGCTAGTTCATACGTGGCAAAAGTCTTGCCAAAACGCATCTTGGCGTTCCATAAGAATTTCGGACTGGACTTCGGGTCTCTGGCCTTTTCTTTGTTGAAATATTCTTCCGTTTTTTCGACGGCTTCTTTCTGCTCAGGGCGCATTTTGAAGTCTTCATCTCTTTTCACGGAAACGTCGAGATGATTACGGACTATGACGATAGCCTTTTTTACATCCTCAACAGTACATTCGAACCACTCGCCGCCAACGTTTTTGAAGCCTTGCTTCTTGAGGACGGCATGGACGTCATGATCCATAAAAGAAGAGCCGTCTGGGTACATGGCCGATTCCACAAGAACAATCTTATATGGCTTTGAACCGTCAGGGCGTTTTGTCGGATACTGCTGGGCAACTCGTTTGTCAGCATCAATGGAGGTATATCCAACCTTCAAATATCCGGCGTAATGGGGATTATCGTCGGAGTAGGCATAGATTTGAGGGGAGCATACAGGCTTTTCGGAAAAATAATCCTTTTCCATGAATTATTCTCCTTTTTGAGTCCATTCAGGGACCGCGCTTTCAACAAAAGAAATTTCTTCATCAGAAAGCCCGAATATCGTAAATAATTCAGAATCCGTCCAAAGTTTATTAAAAGGGACAATTGGAACGTATTTGTAAATTCCCTGGGAAGCATTTTGATCCTGTTTTTTTACACTGACCATAAGCCTAAAGAATTTTGTCTTCATATAGGAAAAACAATAATTGCGTTCTTCGGCGGTAGAAAAGCCACCAACATATATAAAAGTTTCCGTGCAAGCTTCACCAGGACCGGCCAGAATAGGTGATGCTGGAATCTCACCAAAATCACCATTGCCATAATTACGTGTTACAAATATTTTGTACTGATCGATAGTTTCCTTTTTAGGAAATGGATAATCAGAAGGAACATATCTTTTTACGCGATGTAAATGAGTGTCTAAACCCCAAATTGTGATGCCGCCAGGGATTGGATTCTCACTCATTTTAGGCAGAGCGTATTTCGTCGGATCTTTAAACGTGTCGCCACTAAGACCGTATGGTCTGCGTGGCGACACGTAGTTTGAAAATGATTTTTTCTTATATGCTAAGACTTTCTTCAATATTGGCAAAAGCCTTGAATCTCGAACGAAAACATCGACACCAGGTTCTTTCAAATATCTAGTTGTTGTTTCAATCTGATCGCCATTTTTTCGAACGATTTCGCATTGTCCGGCATAATCTCTTTCCCACAAGAAATAACAAACGCCGCCCTTTATTTCAGTGCCTGGAAAACATTCTTTTGCATCGGAATAATCACAAAGATATTTTAATCTTGTATCAGCAATCATTTCATTTCTAAATTCATCCAAATTTTTGCCACCCGTCATCCAACGGGAGGGGATAATCATACAAAGAAAACGCGGTTTCAACATTTCGGCCTGTTTAATAAAACACTGATATATCGGCTTTGAACTCGCTTGATAGCCGCCGTCGTCTAACTGATAAGGTGGATTTCCAATTATTACATCAAATTTCATGCCGAATATTTCCTCCAGTTTTGTTGTGTGAATAAATTCATAGGCGTGCCGTTCTAATCCGCTCCGAGCTTTGTCACCAAACGTTTTTTCTGACGCACCACAGAAAATACATTTTCCATCCCTAAAAACATGAGCGACATTTTGATACCGAATGTTGCCGGCGGGACTTTCAAAACGAGAAACCGAATACACAGTATTTGGGTATTTCGTACAATAGACACTCCTTCTTGCCAAAAGGCTTGTCATTTCCGTTATTGCGATTGCGTAAAGCTGGTTATGGAAGATATGGTCGATTCTCGTCTGAAGATCAGGTATTTTATCTTTTAATCCTTCGATAAGACGTTTTGCGATTTCCCGAAGGAAAACTCCGGACTTACAAGCTGGGTCTAAGAAAGTGGCATTCGGATCAGACCACAACTCTTTCGGAAGCAAATCCAGCATCTTATTAGCGATTTCTGGGGGAGTAAAAACTTCGTCGTTTGATAAATTAGCTAAGCAAGAAAGAACATCTGGATTATAAATACTGTTGTACAAATTATCAGCCATTCTTTTGAACCTCCCAATAATTCATAAGTTCATATTCTTTTATCGGAGCCGGAATCATGGCGTCAATTTCTTTGTCATATTCCCACTCGTTGCCCTGAACAAACATATCCAATGACATTTGGTCGTTATGGCCTTCCATCATTTGGTCAAGGCGAAAATCTCTTCTTTTGATCATGCTTCCCTGAGCCAAAGACCACTCCGCAAAAATAATGGGCTCCTTATTGCTTTGAAGCAAAGTCAAAGCGTCGCCACACAAGATGTTCTTCTGGAGAATATACTTTGCGGCGTCTCTCACTTCATCGTTGGCGTCGTCTTTACAATTTTTTGTGTACTGATCGTTCCAAATGTCATAGAGACGGTCGATGCAGTCTTTCACGTTATCTTCCAACAGCTCAACTCCGTAAATGCTGGTAAGAGCGACGATTGAGTATTTTTCATAGTCGGCCGGGCTCTTCCCGTATTTGTTCTTAACAGAGATTAGTTTTCTATTAAGAATTTCTGACAAAAAATTCCCGTCTCCGCATGCCGGTTCTAAAAATCGAGAATCAATCCTTTCGGATTCTCCTTTTACCAAATCGAGCATAGCGTTGACTTCGCGCTTGTTAGTAAAAACTTCGCCGTGATCAGCGACTCTTTCTTTGGATTTAATCTGCGCCTTTTCTTGGCTAATCTCTTTGGACATCGCTAATCCCCTATGCCATATTTCGAAAACAACTTGCAGAGTGCTTTCCTGCTGCTAATAGTTGGCTCGAACTTACCAGTTTCCCAACGATTTACGGTCACATTGGACACATGGAGAATTCTCGCCAAATCACATTGGGATAGGAAAGCTTTTTCTCTTAATTTTTTAATGCGTTCAGGATATGTCATTCGTTGTCATTTAGATTTTAACACTTATTTAACACAATCTCTTTAATAATTTAGCCTTGTTCAGAAACTTTCATTCATCAATCATCGATTTCAAATATGCTGAAAGCGCCTTGTCCTCGCAAAACACGTAGGTTCCCTTGATGCCTCTCGTTAAAAGGACTTTGTAGCTGTTCCTAATCATTCTTTCCGCCAAAACATCATCGGCCGTGCGGATCCCCGAGAAGGTGTCGTCCTTTGCTTCCTTTGATTTGTCGAAGACAAGTTTTCCATCGCGATAGATAAGATCCTTTCCGATGATGACACCGCAGTATTCCAAATCGACGCCCTGAATCGTGTGGATGCACCCCACGCGGTTGTTTTGCGAGGGGTCATCAACGAATGGTAGATTCTGGCGAAGGTTCCATTTCATTTTGAAATCGTACTCCGGGAAAACGATGTCATAGTCATCCTCGCGGTCCCGCTCATGCCCGACGCTGTTCCACTCGTAGGTATTCCCGGCCACGATGCGCGAGACGCCTTTGTCGTTCTGCTTGGCGAAAAGGGCGTCCCTCATAGCGGACGGCGAATCGAAGACCCTGAAGTCGTACTGGGATTTTTCCAGATGGACGTTATCTTGGTTGTATCCGAGGAATGAGTTGATGAAGGCGATGTAATTCTCCCCGCCGATGCAGCGGAACTGCGATTTCAGCGAAAGCTCGTCTCCCTCGATGACCGTCGATCCGTATTTTGCTGCGTATTTCTTGATAACGGCAGCCGTCAAATAATCATCTTTCGTTACGACCTGGTCCTCGTCCACGAAGAAGACGTTGACCTTGGAGGCGTAGAACAGCCGATCGATCATATCGACGTCGCGGCCGACCCCATAGCCAAATTTCCAGGTGAATCCGCGATGGGCTTCATCGAGGATAATGCAGTCATAGTCGAATTGAGATGAATTGGTGAAAGAACTCATCTTCTTGAAGACGTTGCGGATGGCGGTCTTCTTGTAATCGCCGGCCACCATGATGTTTGAGAACACCTCGCGCGGGGTGTAGTTCGGGGTTACGTAGCAGGCATTCCTCCGAGGGGAACCATCGCTCGGATGCAAAAGTTGGCCAAGGATATTGATCGCCACCACCGATTTTCCTGTACCAGGGCCACCTCTGATGATGATCGTCCTTCTCATGCCGTCTTTGATTGCGGAATTCACCTCGGAAACCACCTTGGAGATCGAGAAAGCCTGGTCGCTGTCGCAGGTCAGCATTTCGTTGCCTGCCATAGCGGAAAGGAACATCTCCGAAAACTCCTTTGAGGGCCGAATTGCAGAGTTATCGATCTCATAAAGCAGTTCCTGATGGGGCGTCTTGACGTATTTCTTGATGAACTCCCCAAGCTTGATCTCATCGCCTTTGAGAAAAATCGGCGAGGAATGGATGATCGGGTAGAGCTTGTCGTCCTTCATCAGGAACGAATAGACCTGGGGCATTTCGTGGCAGTAGGCGCAGGATTCCAAATCGACACCATTGTCATAAATGTATTCGTTGAAAGCTTTGAGGATGCTCTTGTAGTTGTAGGCCTGAACCGAAGGATGCCAATGGTCCTCGACGACCGTGCCGTGAGTGTTCGCGAGGACATAGTTATGAAGATTGGATCGTTTGGCTTCGCCCCATTGCTTGAGCTCGATGCTGATGAGGGTGTCTTTCCCGGCTGGGTCGCGGCCATAGACGATAAAATCAACGCGCTCGCCAGAGGTCGCGAGCTTGTATTCGATGGCCACATCGATGTTTCGATCAATTTCCTTGTCAGAGAAGACGTTCTTGGCTAAAACAGGCAAGGAATTCTGCCAGGCATTGAATTCACGAGGCGCTCCAGCCCCAACGAGGTGTTTCTTAACGGCGTCCAAAACAATTCCGGCTATGATGCCCCGATTACACTGATCAACAAAGGTCCCGACGGTTTCCCGATAGATGATCATGAATGCTCCTCGCTTTTTCAGCCAGCAAATTCCTTCCTGGAGAACGTTGCTTAGTAAAGCCAAAAAATAGTCTTAAATGATTATAACAAGGATGAGCGACCAAAAAGAGAAATTTTAAGCAAAAAACAGCACAGTGTATTCATCGCTTGTCTCCCGGAAAAAGTTTTGAAAATCGCTCTTTTTGGCCAAAAATGACCGTTTTCAGAAAAGTGGCTGTTCATCGATGCTTTTCATATGTCCCCGCACTCTAGATGGTTTTTTGGACTCCCTGAAAATGGTCAAAAATGGGGTAAAATCGGGTTTCTCGATTTCTTAATAATCTTCTAAAACATTAGTGTTTGTCGTCATTTCTTAACGACAATTCGCATACAGTCTCAACATGCGGAGTTTGAGGAAATAAATCGATTGGTTGTAGCTTCGATATCTTGTAGGTGTCAGAAAGGAATTCGCAATCCCGTGCCAAAGTCGACGGATTGCATGAAACGTAGATAAGACGAGACGGCCTAAGAGTCTTAACCGCTTTAAGGAAGCGTTCATCAGAACCCTTCCTTGGAGGATCCATAAAGAGAACATCGACCTTTTGCTTTTGAGCAAAGAGCTGATAAATATACGAGGAAGCATCGGCAGCGTAGACCTCGAAATTGGTGATGCCATTTTGGATAGCGTTCTTTTTGGCATCCTCCACCGCTTCAGGAACAATTTCGACCGAGATGACTTTGGCGACGTGCTTGGCTGCAATAAGCCCGATGGTACCGATGCCCGAATAGGCATCGAAAACAACGTCATTCGGAGTGAGTTCTGCAAAATCCATTGCAGTTTTGTAGAGGATTTCCGTCATCACGGGGTTGGTCTGGTAGAAGGATTTCGCCGAGATTCTAAAGTGCAAGCCACAAAGCTCGTCTTGGATATAGCCTGGCCCATACAAGGTTTCCATCTCATCGCCAAGGATCTTGCTGCCGGTGCTCTTGTTCACGTTAAGCACCAAAGTCGTGATCTCCGGGCATTTGCCCAAAAGATCTTTGACGAACTCTTCCCGATGGGGGAAGTCGCTCGTGGTCATAACCAAAACGACCATGATTTCTTTGAAATAATAAGAGGTCTTAATCACGGCGTGACGCAGCGTTCCGCTTCCGGAGACCTCATCAAAAGGAATCACCTGGTAAATTTTCATCAGGATCTTGAGGGCATCCAAGATGGCTTCGCAGCGTTCATCTTCAATGAAGCATTTCTGAATTGGCACGATGACGTGGCTGTTTTCTTTGTAGAAACCACAATACATATTGCCCTTATCGCCTAAGCAAAAAGGCATCTGAACTTTGTTGCGGTAAAAGTAAGGCTTGCTCATGCCTAAAGTCGGCAAAGGCTGGACCTCGCTATGGCCGAGTTTGCGGAATTGTTCTTGAACGGTCTTCTGCTTAAACTTCAGCTGCGCTTCATAACGGTATTGCTGAAAAGAGCAACCCCCGCAGGCATGGCAGACTTTGCACAAAGGATCAATCCGATCCGGTGAAGGTTTTGTCAGCTTCTTCAACTCACCATAGAGTTGACCCGCTCGGCGATAACTCACTTCAATTTCGCCTTCATCGCCCGGGAACATCCCGTCGACGAAAATGACATGACCGTTATCCTTGCAAACCCCTAATCCTTCGTAGGTGAGGTCGGTGCAAGTGGTCGGAATTAACCCTTGGGGTAATGGTTCTTTCATTAAGCTGCAGCTTTCTCTTTCGGGGCCGCCATCAAATCTTTGATGAACTGAACCTCGCTCGCGACATCAAGACGCGGGAATAACGGATCTTGCTTTTGGACTTTGACGCCAGATAGTGAACCAAATTTCGTGGCTGTCTCGTAGTTCCGCATTGCGGCAGGAACGCCAAGTTGGTCATAAAGCTTTTCGCTCTTGGTGACGAGGATCGGGCTTAACAAACAACCGGCTAAGAAGATGGCGTTGGCCAAATGAGACATACAACTATCGAGTTCCTTCTTCTTGGCTGGATCTTTCGCCAAATTCCACGGCTCGCTATCGGCAACATACTTATTGGCGGCACTGACGAAATCCATCACCGCGCCATAAGCTTCTGTGACTTTAAGATCGTCATTAAGGACTTCATAAGCGCTGACAGTCTTATCGGCTAGCTCATGCAAGGCTTTGTCTTTTTCGTTTAAATCGCCTTCAAAAGCCGGAACGACACCATCGCAATATTTGCTGATCATCGGAATAACCCGGTTGAGAAGGTTACCTAAGTTATTGGCTAAATCACCATTGAGGCGATCAACGAATTGCTCCGGCGTGAATTGGCCATCGGAACCAAAGACGATTTCGCGGCAAAGATAGTAACGAACCGCATCGACACCAAAGCGGTCCACGAGTGGCGGAACCGGGATAACGTTGCCTTTCGACTTCGACATCTTGCCATCCTTCATCATCATCAGGCCATGGACAAAGACTCTCGACGGCTCTCTTAAACCCATCGCTTCAAGGAACATCGGCCAATAAATCGTATGGAAACGGGTGATATCCGCGCCAATGACGTGGACGATTTCGCAATCCGGATCCTGCCAGTATTTCTTGAACTTGCTATCATCCGGTTGGAGATAGCCTAAAGCAGTGATGTAGTTGGTCAAAGCGTCAAGCCAAACATAAACGACGTGACCCGGCGCTTCTTTGACGGGAATGCCCCAATCGAAAGTGGTCCGAGAAACGCAAAGATCATTAAGACCCGGCTTAATAAAGTTATTAATCATCTCGGCTTTACGACCTTCTGGCGTGATGAATTTTGGATTTTTATCATAAAATCCCAGCAAATCCTGAACGTATTTTCCGCAACGGAAGAAATACGCCGGCTCGGCTTTCTCTTCGCAAGGCCGTCCGCATTCGGGGCAAAGGTGGTTATCGCCCACCACTTGCGTATCGGTCCAATAAGATTCTTCGTGAACGCAATACCAGCCCTTATAAGACGAAAGATAGACGTCGTCATTCTTGGCAAACGTTGAGAAAATCTTCTGAACGGTCTCATAGTGGCGAGGCTGGGTCGTCCGAATGAAGTCATCATTCGAGATGTGAAGAATCTTCCATAAATCGAGGAACTTCACGGCAACCGAATCGACGAACTGCTGTGGGGTCACCCCAGCGGCTTTGGCGTTATCTTCGATCTTCTCGCCGTGTTCATCAAGACCAGTTAAAAAATAGGTATCAAAACCCCGAAGGCGTTTGCCCCGAGCGATAATATCGCACATGGTCGTGCAGTAGGCGTGGCCAAGGTGGGGCGAAGCAGACGGATAATAAATCGGCGTGGTAATGTAGAATTTCTTGCTCATGCTAAATGAAGCCTCCGTGCAAAATGCGCGTAAAGATTTTAGCATTATCCCCTCTTTTTTAATACTCGTATTAAAGCAACAGAAAAAGCCGCGATTGCTCGCGGCTTGTTTTTCTTGTTCGCTTATTTGCTTTCAGCGGGCTTGGCTTCGGCTTTGACGGCTTGGGCTTTTTCAAGTTTCTTGTTGAACTTGTCAATGCGGCCATCAGACTGAACGAAGCGCTGCTTGCCAGTGTAGAACGGGTGGCAATTCGAGCAAGTATCAACCTTGATTTCGTCTAAGGTCGAACCAGTCTCGAAGGTCGCTCCGCAGCTGACGCAGGTCACGGTGCATTTGTGATACGCCGGATGGATGTCTTTTTTCATGTCCTTTACTCCTTTCGCCTTGCAGTAATCCACTGCAAAGAGAGTTACGGCTGTTATAATACGCGCAACCCCATAGGGTTGCAACGAAAACCGCCCAAAAATGAAGAGTAACGCCAGGCCTTAGCAATACTTTTTCTTCAAATCTTCGACAATGAGACGATTCCGTGGTGATAGTTTCTCAGGAACGTCATTGAGCGAAAACCATTTTAAACGTTTAACCTCATCATCCTGAGCCTTAAGCGTCCCTTGATATTTCGTACAGACGTAGACGGTATCAACCCCGCAAACCTCATCACCATTGGCGTAGCGATAAAAGGCAACGTCTCCGGAATAGACTTTGAGCAAATCGTATTCGATCCCAACGAGCCCCGTTTCTTCTTGGAGCTCTCGTAACGCGGCGGCTTCAACGGTTTCATCAAGTTCAACCGAACCACCGGGGAAATCCCAATAGCCATCATCGGCTCGCTCTTCGAGAAGAACGCGTTTGGTTTCGTCCATCACGATCATCACCGAAAAGGCGATGACTAGACGCCGATGACCAACGACTTTTCTTAAGTCCGATAAATAACCCATAAATTACCTCAATAGCAAGGCGGCTGCTCCCAAAATTCCGGCATCGTTGCCCAAATTCGATGCAACTAGGGCAACTTTCGGAGAGTGTTTGCCTCCAAACCCGTAATCCCGTTCTTCAAGATAATGAACCAACGGTTTGATCAGGTGATCTTTTTGTAGAGAAATGCCCCCGCCTAAAACAATGATATCAGGCCGGAAGGCATTGATGATATTCAAAAGACCTTCGCCCAAATAATGAACATAGTTTTTTACAACTTCTTGCGCCGAAATATCGCCCTTCTTCGCACATTCAAATGCCGTCAGACCATTGACCCGAGAAAGATCATCTTGGCAATAGGACCACATCGAGCTTTTTGGGTTTTTCTCCATTGCCTCTTTGGTGTCGGCGATTAAGGCCGTCGCGGAAGCGTAGGCTTCAAGACAACCCTTTCGCCCACAGCTGCAAAGCCGGCCATCCATCACCAAGAGGGTATGGCCTAATTCCGCACCCTTGCCTTCATTTCCTTCATAGAGTTGGCCGTTAAGAACTAAGCCGCTTCCGACCCCAGTTCCCAAAGTCAACATCACCAAATTCTGATAGCCTTTGCCTGAGCCAAAGCGCACTTCGCCTAACGCAGCGCAGTTTGCATCATTCGCCACCAAAGATTTAAGATGGGTTTTGCTGGTGATTTTTTCGCAAATCATCAAATTGCTCCAACCCAAATTATTGGAATAATCGCAGGTTCCTTTTACCGAATTGATACTACCAGGGCAGCCGATGCCCACACCTAATATCGATGAGCGATCAATAGCGTAAGTTTGAATGGCGCCCTCAATCGCTGAAGCCAGTTGATCCACGATGCCGTCTTGGTTTTTCTTCTTGTCGATCGGAAAGGAAAAGCGCGAGGAAATCACACCATTTTCATCAACAAAGCCACATTTTATTGAAGTCCCACCGATATCAACGCCAATCGCTTTCATCGTTCCGGAACCTCCGTCCTCACGAAACTCGCCTTGCCTTGAATCAGCCCTTCTTTCGAAGCAGGGACAAAGAAAGTGTCGCCCTTTTTAAATGAAATCCCTGCAAATGTCCCCTCTTCTTCGCCAACAAAGGTCAAACAAACGAAGGACTTCGAACTTGCTTTAACTCGGAGCGAGGACTCAGAGTGGCCTAAGGATGAAGTGAAATATGACGAGGAGCCCAATACCGGCGCTTTGAACTTGGGAGGATTGTAGGGTTCGTAATTCAAAACCTTTAAAGCCTTCTCCACGTGAAGTTCCCGCGGATGGCCTGTTTTATCCAATCGGCCATAATCATAAAGACGATATGTCAAAGTGCTGTTTTGCTGAATTTCCAAAAGGGTCACGCCTTTGCCAATCGCGTGGACCGTTCCCGAAGCAATGAAATAGGATTGTCCAGGTTTAACCTCATGAAAATTAAGCAAATCCACGATGCTGCCATCTTGGATTGCCTGACGAACTTCTTCAGCGGAGGTTTGCCGTTTAAAGCCAACATAAAGACCGGCGCGGGGCTCTGCCTCGATGATGTACCACATCTCGGTTTTGCCATATTGGCCTTCGTTTTTGAGGGCGTAAGCATCACTCGGATGTACCTGAATCGAAAGGTTGTCTGCCGAATCGATGAGTTTGATCAAAACCGGAAAGAACGCAAAAGGCGTCACATTACTGCCCAAGTCTTCTTTGCTCACAACGCTGCGCAATTCTTTTCCCGAATCTACACCAGTGCCAACGAGACAGGGCCCATCACCGTTAAAAGATAATTCCCAACATTCAGAGATGGAGTCCAACGAGGTTTTCTTCCCCCAAGAGATCAGTTTTTTGCCACCCCAAATGTAGCTTTTAATCGCCGGAGTTAATTTCACGATTTCCATCCGCGTTAATGTCCTTTATGCTCTGAAGAGTATTTTACCTCAAACTATCGGGATTTACTCGCATTTTTGTAGGTCTCTATGGACAGAAGGGCTTCTGCTTTTTCCAAGCGATACTGCGCCAAGGTTATCGTCTCGTCCTTTTTGCTGATATAAACATTTTCCTTCAACCTTAAAAATTGGTAACCCACGCTTTCAAGAAGACGGCGTGAAGCCTCGTTTCTCGCATCCGTCTCTTCGAAAGAATACTCGTAGCCATTCTGCGTAAACAAATACTCAAGAACGGCAAAGAGGGCTTCTTTCATGTAGCCTTTGTGCCAGCTTTCTTCTTGCAAGATATACCCAATTTCAAAACCGTGATCTGGCAAATCTTTGATGACTTGGATCTCGCCGATCGCTCCAACGCCATCATCAATCGCCCAGGAGTAATTCCGCTTACGCCGTAACCAATTGGTCAAAAGACGTTTGCTGACTTCGACGTCCCGATGCGGATGCCAAAAGAGATATTGGGTGTTCGAAAAAGATCCGCACCAATGATAAAGACGTTCCGCGTCTTCCATTACGAAGGGGCGGAGCGTTAGCCGTGAAGTCTTAAGGAGTGGAGTCTCTTTCATCCCCATCATTCTAATCCGAAAGGGACAGGAAAAAGACAAAAAGAAAAAGTCCGGAAGTTTTGTTTACAAAAAGCAAGTTTCGACCCCAGCGAAACTTTTATCTTACCTTGTAAACAAATCAAGCAACCATCGAATGTTTACTGACAGTTTACTGTTTTAAGATAAACAAAGACGGACTATAATTTACCTATGAATAAGAAAATATTATTTTTAGCCCTTGCTCCCTTATCTTTTGTCTTGGGCTCTTGCGGAGGAACTACGGCAACTTCAATTGACGTGATCATCATGGGTGGACAATCCAACATGGTGGGTTGTTCCACTTATTCCGGTTTAGCGGATTCGGTGGGTTCGGCCAAATATGACGAATATGTTTCAGGCTATAAAGGCATCAAGATTGCTTACGATTGCTGGACCCGAAATGGCGATGAGGATTATCAACGCCAAAATACATCTAATGGCAAATTCGTCGCCAGCGTTTTAGGCGAAGGGAATTCCGATTTGACGTTTGGCATGGAAATCGGAATGGGCGAAACCTTCTCCGCGACTCGAAATAACAAAGTAGTTCTCATCAAATACGCCTGCGGAGCTTCCTCCTTGTTGATGGATTGGGCCTCACCAAGCGCGGGCAAAATGACGACGATGTATCAAAATTTCTTGGCTTACGTCAAAGCCGAAATGAAAGTCCTTAGCGATAGTGGCTACGCCCCCACCATCAAAGCGATGTGCTGGATGCAAGGCGAAGCGGATGCCTTCACGGGCTATTGCGAAGAGTATTATTCCAATCTTCACTATCTCGCCAAGGATCTCCGCAAAGAACTCTTAAGCTATTCGGGCAATCAAGAGTTTGCCTTTATCGATGGCGGCATCAGTGATTCAACTTCCTGGCCTCAATATCAAACGGTTAACTCCGCGAAACAACAATTCGCTTCCGAAGCGGACAACAACATCTATATCGATACGATTGCCGCAGGCTTAACCAAAGACACCCTCCAAAGCGATAATGCCCACTATAAAGGCGTCTCCATGATCAAATTGGGCAAGCTCTTCGCCACCACGGTTGAGCCTTTCTTAACCAGCCTCAAATCCTAATGAAACTCGATCATTTTTCATTCTCCTCTCAAACTTTAGGCAACTCCCGAATGATTCGGGTTCTTTATCCTGAAGACCAGAGCCGCTCTTATCCCGTTTTATATGTCCACGATGGCGAATACGCCTTTCGGAGAGATACGCCAAAAGATTACGAATCGATGGAACTCGATTTGGCCCTCGGGAAAAGAGAAATGATCATCGTGTCTCTCGCGGCGCAAGAATGGCAAACAAGAACCCGAGAATATTCTCCCTTTCCTTGGGTTGGCGAAGCAGAAAAATACCTCCATCCCGGCGAAGAAGAAGGCCAGCTTTACTTGGAATGGCTCATTCAGGAACTCATGCCCTATATCGAAAGCCATTACCCCGTGAAAAAAGAGCGGGCGAGCACGTTTATGCTCGGGTGTTCCTTAGGGGGCGTCATCACGGCGTACGCGAGCGGAATGTACCCTAATCTTTTTTCCAAATTCGGGATTTGCTCTTTGGCTTCCTGGGGCAGCGAAGCGGATTTCCTTTCGTTTCTTCACAAATCGAATATCCCCGCAAAAACCCATTATTTCGTTCGGGTGGGGAGCGAGGAAGGAGTGCCGCGGGACTTAACCTCCTTGGGAAGCTGCTATCCCGCTTTAGCCCAGGACTTCATTTCTTTGTTAAAACAAAAGGGGATCGCCGATATCGACTTCAAGCTCAATGAAGGGTTCCACCACAAAACGATCGCTTGGTCAAAAGATATGCCGGCTTTTATTGATTTTCTTTTTAAAGAATAGATTTTATTGCTTGATAAAGCTCGTCGCTTGCCTCAACATGCATCGCTTTATTCGGATGCCCGCCATTGGACATATAGCCTCCGACTTTTAAAGAATGGAAAGGCAAGAAATACACGCCCTCTGGATAAGAGGCCACCACTTCTTGAAGGAGCTTTTCGACCAAGCTCACTTGAATCATTCCAATCGCTACGATAACCTTGCAATTTCCATACGTTTTACGGATAAGGTCGATAAACGCTTTCGTCGCTTTTTGGAAATTGGCCATCTCTTGAATCCGCTCTTCGGCCGGAAGAGGCAAAAGATATTGATCATCATTCGTCCCCAGATTAATCACCACCAAATCCGGGTGATATAAATGGTGATCCCAAGGGATGGCATTGGTTAACGTCGTCGACCAAGTACAATCGGCAAAGGAAAACATCTGCGGGATGTTTTTAATCGGGGCATCGACATTCCAAGGCGAGCGATAAACCGCATAGCCTCCAATCGCAATAATCGAGAAATCGGCATTGAGTTTTTCCGAAGCTAACGCCCCATAAGAAATCAACGCATTCTCCGTTCGGGTCTCAAAGTTATCATCGCCTTCGACTCCTTCAGAGCCATTGCCTGCCGTAATCGAATCCCCGTAGATTTCGATCTTTAAAGAGCGCGTTTCTTTAATCGCATTAAAGGAGCCATCAGTCGTCAGCTTCTTCCAACCGGTCAATGAACAAGCACTCTCGGTCCGCTTATAAAGCCGAACCCGGTGATAGGCAAGCGGAAGATTTTTGGCCAAAACATAAAAAGCATCGGGCTGATCCAAGGTGATTTTTTGCGCTTGGACAAATGGAGTGTCATCAATAACGACCGCCACCGCCGCTTCGCCTTGGGGACGACCACATTCGGTGGCAATGAGTTCTGCTGAAAGAGTCGTCCCGATAAAGCCAACCTCAAAACCCGAAGCCGAAAAGGTGAACATCCGGGCTTGGCGTTCATCCGAAATATAGTAACGGCCAAGATTGCGCAAAGCGGCGCTCTTGGAAAGATAATCCAGCGTATCCATTAGTCTAAAATGGCAATCGCGCCATCCTCCAAATACAGAGCAAACTTCGGAGCCTTATAAACCGAGAAAGCCCCATCAAGCAAGAAGGTCAAATAATGGTCAAAGCCCGAAACCGCCAAGAAGGCAGCGTTTCGCTTCCCGAGCTGGTCTTCGTCATAAGCTGACACGGAAATCGTGCGCTCTTTATCATAGACGCCATTCACGTAACCAGACGCTTTGCATTGCTTCTTGTTTAGGATCGGACGAACTTTGTCTTCCTTGAGAACAATCGTGTGTTCTCCATCAGGAACGTTGAGCCCATCCATCACCACGCGATTCGTGCCAAAGCGAATCGTGGTTTTTCCTTTAATGGTTCTGAAACTGGCCTTCGTGGAATTTTCCATGATGACCTCGCGGGAAACAAGTCTCGTTCCTTCAGCATCTTTGAGAATGACATCGTGTTCAGCGACATAGATATTGAGAAGATCCCCCGCCTTGATCGTGCTTGTTGGAGCGACGTTAAAGATCGCGTATTTCTTACAGCCGGGAATCTGGAGGAAGACCGTCGTTGAATCGGTTTTCTCCATCACGAAATCAACTTTGCCAGCTAGGTGAAGCCCGCCCGGGATTTCCTCTAGATGAACGGCTTCAGGAGCAAAAGAAATCGAGAGATTCTTTTCTTCTTTGGCCACCGCAAGTAAACGTTCCTTTAAATGGGAAGAGAATTCATAACGATTCTCGCCAAAGACCACGGCATTTTCTTCGAGAGTGCAAGGGTAGGTGTTCTCTCTTGGAACGCCCATCACGGAGTTAGTCGTCTCTTGATCAAAGAGGTGGGCTTGCATCATATCGATGGCTAAATGAATCGTATCTTTGGCTTGGTATTTGCCCGTGGCTACGCCTTTGATGATGACGTCATCTTCCTGACCTTCGATCTTGGCATAGACAATGGTCTCATCGCCGAGTTGTTCCACCACGTCGATCGTTGCCGGAATACCTTCGGAAGCAATCTTGATGTGTTCAGGGCGAACGCCAAAGAAAAGGGGTTTTCCAATATAGGAAGAATCAGCCAACTGCTTTGCCTTTAGAGGCGGGAATTGCAGGGATAATGAATCAATCGAATTCAAAAGTGCTGTCAAAACCCCATCCTTTTCTTTGAGAATGCATGGGATGATGTTCATCTGAGGCGAGCCTAAGAACGTCGCGACGAAGAGGTTGGCTGGGTTCTCATAAAGATTCACCGGAGTGTCGACTTGTTGAATAAAGCCCAATTTCATGACGACGATTCGATCGCCCATCGTCATGGCCTCGGTCTGATCGTGGGTAACATAAATGAAAGTGGTCGCCAAACGTTTATGGAGTTTTGTAATTTCCGTCCGCATCTGAACCCGAAGTTTGGCATCGAGGTTAGAGAGCGGCTCATCGAGCAAGAAGACTTTCGGTTCCCGCACGATCGCCCGGCCCAAAGCGACCCGTTGTCGTTGACCACCCGAGAGGGCTTTCGGTTTTCGCGAAAGCAAATCGGTAATCTCCAAAATTTCAGCGGCTTTGTTGACCTTCTCTTCGATTTCTTTGGGGTCTTCTTTGCGAAGTTTTAAACCGAACGCCATATTTTGGAAGACCGTCATATGAGGATAAAGGGCGTAGTTTTGGAAGACCATCGCGATATCGCGGTCTTTTGAATCCATGTCATTGACCAAGACATCATCAATATAAAGTTGGCCCGCGGTAATATTTTCGAGTCCGGCGATCATGCGAAGGGTTGTGGACTTTCCGCATCCCGAAGGACCGACAAAGACAATAAATTCTTTGTCTTTGATTTCGAGGTTGAAATCATTGACGGCGCGCACCCCGCCTTCATAGACCTTGTAGACGTGCTTTAACGTGACTTTGGACATGGATTAGTCCTCCTTCTTATAAAGCCCCTTACCCACGAGTTCGGGATAATGACTTTCGTTAATAAAGTGATCAAATACCGCGTGGGTATAAAGCGAAGAAACCAAAATCGGCCAGGCGGAAAATAGAACAAATACTGTCATTGCGACATAAGAGGCGATGTCATTAATCGCCATTAAAGCGATAAACAATCCTGGGCTCATCAACGAAACCAAACTGATCTGGGGAAGCTTCATTAAGGTGAATAAGAAAGCGTTCTTCAAGGTCGCCCCAACCGAGTTGGCGTAAATAGCCTCTTGAGATAAGTAGAAATGGGCCATTCCCGAAACGACAATAAATTGGAAAACCAAAAGGCCAATTCCAATTCCCATCGGGATCGGCGAGGCTTGATAAAAGAGCAAAAGATAGAGCGAACCGATGAAAGCCAAGGCAAAAGACAAAGCCGCAATCAAGCCCATCACAAGATCCGCTTTGGCGTTTTTCTTGATGCCATAAAAGAAGCTGGTAGTCGTGAAGACCCCTTCAAGGAAGCTCAATTGCTTGCCAACTTCGTAGGCACCGGCTAAACCGATAAAGAGAATAACGATGCAAGGAATCGCGATGATTCCGGCGTAAAAGAAGAGGGCGAAAATCGAACTCATCGCTGCCCCGGAAGTGTAGGCACTAGAAATGAATACGCTGAAAGCCAAATAGTCTGAGAATAAGGGCAGGGCGAATAACGCCAGCAAGAACGACGTCGAGAAAAGGGTCCGCCATTCATGGTGACAAAGATCACCGAATAATGCCCGTCTAGTCTTGGGGAGTTCCGTGGGCGAAAAATCGTCATGACGAACGTTTTCTTTTTTCATGCCGCACCTCCTTGAAGATAGACGAAAGCCTTGAGGGCTAAATCATTGGGTTCTGACGAATAGAGGCCATAACTCGCGATATTTTTGCTCTTAATGTTCAGGCAAAGGTAATAATCCTCATCCAAGAAATCGATATAAGACGAGAGCCAATGGCTCACGGCTTTTTCTTTAACCCGCACCCCATAAGAAGTGCCCTCACTCACGTAATAAACTGGGGCGGCTTCCGTAACATAGTTCTTTTCCAACTCCGCGCTAAAGGGCACCATGATGTCCGATGGGGTAATCCCTTTCAACACGCTTTCAGGCAACAAGAAGAGGTCGCTTCCTTCGTAGCCCACCACATTCAGTTTTTGGGCGAATAGAGCATCGTTAGGATTCGACTGAACCGCGGTGACTTCTTTGAGGCCGTTATCTTGGAATTTTTCTTCAATATCCTTGCAAAACGCCCCGCTTTCGATATTGGTGCTCGCCACAAACACGTTCAATTTTTCGTAGGCTTTCGGCTGGTGGATGACATTAAGAAGATAACTGAGCGAAAAGCCAACAATCAATGGTAGGACCACATAAAGAGGCCAATCATAGGAAAAAGTCTTTTTGAACAAAGCCTTATTCTTCATGACAGCACCTCATAGGCAAGGAGGACGCCCGAGAAGCTTTCCGCTTTGATCCGAGTTCCTTCTTTCAGATTCAACTGCCCTTTTAAGAGATAAAAATCCCTTTCGTAGGTCTTGCCATTCTCTTTAAACTGGGCGACGAGTTGCTTCGCTTCCAGACCGTCTTTCGAAATGTTTCCCGTAACTAAGGAGCGGACTTCAACGGTGTCTTCGCTTAAGAGCCCTTTTAAGGCCGATTGATAAAAGCGGTCATAACGACAGGCTTGTTTAAAAGGAACACTAAAGAAATAGAGCGTGCCCCAGATATAGAGGGTCAGCACCGCAATCAAAATCCATAACAGCAAGGTGTACTCTTCTTTTGAGAACACAATTGCGAGCGTCACTCCGCTAAAAACGAGAAGCGATATCACGATAAAGACCGTCAGTTCTTTTTGTTTCAAAGAATGGGCGATTTCGCTTTCTTTTTTAACGTTGATGAGCTCAATCATGATGTTATCCTAGCCACGCTTTCAATGCCTTGCGGATCTCTGCGGACCACAAGACATAACCGTATTCGGACATATGGAGGTTATCGAGACGGAAGTATCCGGCATCGGCATGACCCGTCGCTTTCAAAAGGGCCTTCCCCGCATCGACGCCTTCAATCCAATCCTTGCCACTAATGTAGGAGGCCAAGGCGGTGTTCGTCGCGGTGATGGTTTCTTCGTAAGAAAGGTAATATCCTGGCAAAAGGTTCACGTAGACAAAGAAGACATGCGTGTTCGGCAATTTGTTATGGGTATCATCAAGGAGCTTTTCGACATTAGTGGCCACCGTTTGGGCGTCGTTTTTCGCATTGACGATATCGTTGACGCCAACGTAATAGACAATGGCTTTCGGGCAATAAGGGACGACCAACCGGTCCAATAGCACCGAGGACCAATCGGTCGCTACCGTGCCACCAATACCATGGTTATAAGCCACAATCGGATCAAGATCATGGGCATAGGAAGTCCAGAATTCAATCGAAGAAGATCCCGCCAGCATGATGTGATAGTTTTCGCTATCCTTCCCCGCTTGTTCATAGGCTAGGGCTTTCGACTCATAAGTCGTATTGCTTAGCGTCAGATTGGCCGTGGTCAGTTCAACGCCAATCGCATCGGTTTCTTCGCTAGAACCATTCTGAGAGACCACAGTGATCTTTTTGCCTGCAGCATCGTAAACAGCAGACTTAATCGTTGTGCCAGTCTTTTTGGTGTAGTTCAAAGCAAAAGCGACATCGCTCGGGCTGTTTTCTAAGCGGAGCATCCCGCCTCTCGTGAGATAAACGACGCCATAAGTCGGAGCGACATTAAGCACTCCATTAAGGACCAGGTTCGTCGTTAAAGTATCATCGATATTCTCTTTTGGCGTATAAGCGGGTTCCACGTATTCTCCTTCCCCACTGCGGCTCCATCCGGCATAAAGGAAGACGCTCGTGGTCGCTTTGGTGTTGGCAAAATCCCATAACGTCGTGCATTCACTGTCTTCATACCAGCCCGTAAAAGTGTAGTTATCGCGGGCGGGATTCGTGGTGGGAGCAACGAGTTGGCAAGGCGGGGTAATCTTCACTTGCTGATAAAGCAAATCATTGGCCTGACCAGCATAAGAATCGGTAGCAAAACTTTCTTTTTTGATGTTGTAGTAATAGTTCGCGGTGCTCTCCATCGTCCAGGACGCCATCGAGCCGCTGGCGATGATCAAATCCGTTGGAGTGGTCGTCCCTTGGCCGCACGCGCTTAAGAGAACGAAACTGAGCGGCAAAAGAAGCCAAGACTTTCTCTTCATACGCGGTCCTCCTTCCAAAGGCTCTCCACTAACTCATCAATTGAGCAAGTGGCTAAGCCAATAAAGTGGTCGGCCGCGCCATAGTAAACGTAGAGAGTCCCATCCTTAATGACGTTCCCTGTCGGGAAAACGCAGCCGTTATAATAGCCTTCTGTCTCATAAGGCAAAGTCGGTTCCATGAGGGGTCTGTGTGATTTGGCAAGGATTTTGCAGGGATTTTTAAAATCGAGCAAGAAGGCGCCAACGCGGTAAGCGCGGTCTTTCGCAGAGACGCCATGATAGAGCATAAGCCAGCCTCTTGAAGTCTTTAAAGGTGGGCAAGAGGCACCGACTTTAAAGCTTTCCCAATCTTCTTGGCCTTGGTAGAAAAGCTCTAAGGGTTCATCCCATTCCAAGAGGTCTGTTGAGCGGGTCATCCAAATGGCTGGGTTTTTATTCGAATAACCTTCCCCACAGCGATACGTTGGCCGAGATGTCCGATAGAAATAGCCATTGATCTTCTCGGGGAAGATCACGACATCGCGGTCATCGTCTTTAGCGGAAGTAATCCGACCCATTTTCTTCCAATGCCGTAAATCACTAGATACGGCTAAATGGGTCTCGGTGTTGTTATAAAGAAGAACGCTAGGACCGTATTCGGGTTTAAAGCCATAACTCTTGGCTTCTTTCTTCCAGTATTGCCCTGGGGCAAAGACCCGAGAGGCATAGGTCAAATAGAAGTAATCGCCAAGCTTGATCACCCGGGGATCTTCGGTGCCACCCCCATCGGCTCCGTTTTTATCTGGAGCAATGAGAGGTTCTTGCCCTTCACGGTTGAAATGAACACCATCTTCGGAAGTCGCTAAACCAATATAGATATAGTGGGTCTCGTCATTGCCAGCCGCGCGGTAAAGCATATAGAAGAGCTTTTCGTCTTCTTTATAAATCACCGCGGGGTTCAGCACGCAGAGGCTCTCCCAAGGATTGGCTGAGTTGGGCTTAAGGATGGGGTTCAGTTCGCATTTCATTAGTTTCATAAGGCCTCCTTTTTACGCGATCACCGTCGCGGTATCCGTCGTCCGGGTAATGCTGTTATCCAAACGCAGGTTATCCATATAAATCGCACTGGCGGAATAATCGCTATTCACGATGCCAAAGCTAATCTGATAGACATAAATGATGTTATTAACGGTCACGCTGGCGGTTGAAGGCGAGACGTAATCCGTAAACTCGCCAAAGCCAATCGCGTAACGAGCCCAGCCGGACTTTAGTTCACTCGACTCGATCGTCTTACGAACGAGCATCACGGTGCCGTTCACCAAGAGATAGAAGTTGATGTAAACCGTGGCCTTACCATCGCCTTTAAGATCCACCACGATGCCTTTTGGTCGCATCGTGGTGCCAATTGAGGCATCCACGGTCGTCGGGATCGCATAGCTCACAGAGGAGTAGCTCTTGTAGTTCATTTTGAGCGAATGTTGCCCGCCTTCCGAAGAAACGTCATTCGCCAACTCGAGGTTATTGTTTTCGTTGGTGTTGCCATACGTCCAACTGTTGAGGACATCCGCGGTTGTCGCGTAACTTTCGGCATCTTCGATCGTGGCTTTTGTCGCATCTGAAGCATCCGCTTTGATGGCTTTTTCCTTAGCGTATTCGGCTTCCGCGGTTAAGCCACTGTTGAGAAGAACGATGTTATCGACATAGACCGGATTCGACATCATATACGTCGGATATTGTGTCACGCCATCTTCGAGGTAATAGACATAGCTGAAAGCCAAGGATAGTTTGGCGATGTTCGAAGCCGTAAGCTGTTCCGAGCCACTCGATACTTTGAAGGCCGAGAAAGGAATCACATAGTTGGTCCAGACTTTGCTGAGCGCAGCGATTTCGAAATAGTAGATCGTACCAGCGGTAAGCGTTAATCCGATATAAGCGTGAGCGGATACGCTATCGAGATAATTGAAGACGCTATTGTCGCTCTTCACCGAAGCGTCTTTAAGCCAGAGGGAGAGACTATCCACGCCCGTAGTTTCGACCGTTAATCCCAAGGAGTACGTCGCCGCGGCCATATCGGCTTTATAGGCCATTTGAGCGCAATACTTATTGTTGGATCCTAACGCCTTAAGCGAATTCAAGGTGATGAACTCATCCTTATTCGAGGTTGAAAGTTTCCATTGATAGAACGGCTCCGCGGCGGAGGTATACGAATCAAAGTTATCGATGACCCCATCGCTTCCGATCGTTCGCGAACCGGTGTTGATCGCCGTTACTTCGCTCCGGGAAACGATCTCAACGTCTTTATAGGTCAAAGTGCCACTGCCGTACATGTTGGTCAAACCAAACTGCAGTTGCAGAATAAAGGAGAACTCTCTTCGGCCATTGCCGCCGAGATACGTCGCCCCAAAGGCTTCGAAAGGAATATAAAGGGTCGTATAGTCTTCGGTAGAAAGGCTGGAGAAACTCTGGAGGTAATACCAGTAATCTCCATCCTCTTCTTGCAAGCGGAAACTGAGATTTCCTGAACTCGTTCCGGAATACTTCACATCCATCTTCACCATATCGCCCGTATCAAAGAACTTATTCACGTAAATCTTCGCAAATCCGTATCCTTTTGACGCCATGCCCATCGTATTGAGGCTATTGGCGGCTTGATCATAATGGAGGGTATAACTGGCGCCATCTTCGGAAATATCGGTTCCGAAGTTGTAATCGTTTTCCCACTTCCAGGCCGCGGTATCGTAGTCTTTGAAGTTGAGCTTCTTGATAAACAAATTCGAATAGTTAGCTTTCTTGATCGTTTTAACTTCGCTGACGAGGCAGGCGCCATCGCCCCAGGTTTGTTCAAAGACGATTTCCATGTATTTGATGTGGAAATAATCAAAGACGTGGTTATTCACCGTAACCAATTGGGTATCCTGGGTGAATTCGCTAAAAGGCATGATGCAAATCTGCTTGGAGTTGTTGGCGAGTAAAATCTTGTGGCGCCAGAATTCGCCATCATTATCCCGTAAGCGAACGATGGCTTGGGCATCATCGCCCGAATAGAAGAAACGGAGATAAAGCGCATCGGTCCCATAGGTATCTTCTTCAACCGTCTTGGTGATGACGATCCAACCAATCGGCTTGGTGTCTTCTTTTTGGAATTTGATGCTGAGGGCTTCCTTGTCGTTCGAGAAGAAGTTGCTGTCATCAATTCCTAACGTCACCGGCGCGCCTTGCTCATGGATTGACCAATCGCTGGTCTCCCCTAGCGGGAAATCCACTTCATCTTTATCAATAGATTTGAGATAGAAATTAAAGGTGTTGTTGCAGAGTAGCGTCTTGCTCCCGAGATGGGCGGTAACCCGCCAATAATAGGTGACGTTCTTTTGAGATAACGCGGCTGAGATGTCGTACTTGGTACTCGAAATATAATCGTGTTTGTAATAGACATAAGCGTCGTTATTGCTGATAAAAGAAGCGCTCGATCCAATTTCGAGGGTGTAGTACGTGGCATTGCTCGATTCGGTCCAACTGAACTCCGGAACCGCTTCGAGAACTTGGGCTAAAGTCGGTGAGATCAAAGAGAAAAGTCCTAAATCGCCGCTCGGTTCACTCGGAGAAAACGAATTATCGCCAACCGCAGTCGTGCCGCTTCCCGAACAGCCATTGACGGAAAAGAGCATCAACAGAGCGCCAAGGAAGCCTAAGAGTTTTTTCATGTTAGAGGGCCTCCGTGGATACAATTAAGAGGGTATTTGCAGGGATATCGATGCTCAAACCCTT
>Ga0163159_1001150_pt1 | contig 26765 bp, 24 predicted proteins | sample BioMet9_FD_108702 | JGI IMG/M metagenome (GOLD analysis project Ga0163159, IMG submission 108702) | Microbial communities from bioreactor (seeded with sewage sludge) at Lawrence Berkeley National Lab, California, USA - Biofuel... | ecosystem: Engineered > Bioreactor > Anaerobic > Unclassified ... | reverse complement strand
ACTTGAGGAAGGCCTGCAAGACAGCTTGTCCTTCTACGCCTATCCGGAGCTTGACCAAAGAAAAATCTCCACCACAAACATGCTGGAACGACTAAATAAGGAAATACGCAGAAGGAGCCGTGTTGTAGGAATATTTCCAAACCCTGAATCCTATATACGACTCATAACCATGTACATGATCGAATACACGGAGGACTGGTCTACGTCACAGGCATACCTGAGCAGGCAATCGATCCAAAGCGTACTGGCAAAAGCGGCATAACGGTACAGGAGCCCCTGAGACGAATTTGCGAACGTGTATTGACACTAGCGTGGAAATAGAGGCTGCACTGCAAAAACACAGCCGGAATCGGGGGCAGCTCCCTTAGGGTGAATGCTGCCGTTCGAGCCAAACGGCAGCAGCGCCGCTTTTAGCCGGCCATGCTGCTGACTCTCTTTGTCTGTGGTTGAGGTCTTATCTGTACTTCAGATAATCGATGAATTTCTTGACGGCCAGCGAGGCTGAATTCTTGTCGCGCAGCGCGAGGGCAATATCGCGGCCGGCAGGTTCCGCCAGTTCCTTGATGACGATGTTGTAGGGGGCGCGCCGGAGGATCAGCCTTGGCAGTACGCTGATACCGAGCCCGCTCTCGACCATGGACATGATCGCGTAGTCGTCCCAGATCGTAAAATGCACCTGCGGAGAGAGCCCTCGCTGCCTGAATATTTCCCTCACTTCCGATTTGCCGCTCTTTTCGAGCAGCATGAAGGGGTCGTCGCAGAGAGAGGCTATGGGCAGCCGCTCGCAGTCGGCCAGCTTGTGGTCGGCCGGCAGGATCGCCAGGAAGGGGTCCCGCTCCAGGAAGACGGTCTCAAGGTCGAAGTGAGTAGGCAGCAGAATAAAGCCGCAGTCGACGCGTCCCTCCATGATCCACTGCTCTATCTCGGAATATTCGCCTGGCACCAGCTCGTAGTCGATATTCGGATAATCCTTCCGGAATTGCTTGATGATGTGCGGCAGCCAGTGGGTAGCCACGCTGGAGAAAGTGCCGATGCGGATCAGCCCTGACTGCAGACCGTTCAGGTCGTCCACCTGCATCTGCAGCTTCTGATATTCGTCGCAGAGATTTTTCGCGTGAGGCAGCAGCCTGATGCCCTCCGAGGTGAGGTGCACGCCGCCGCGGATCCGCTCCAGCAGAGAGACGTTCCACTCCTTCTCCAGGTCGCTGACCATACGGCTGACGCCGGACTGGGAATAGTTGAGCACTTCGGCGGCCCTTGTAAAGCTGCCGTACTCCACTGTTTTAACGAACGCCATGTATTTTAGAATGTTCATATCCATAATTTGTTCGTCCCTTATATCCGTTTTTGGCATAAAGTTTATGAAAAAAGTGTATTCTACCGCTTTTATGGACATCATATACTATCAGGATATTTTTATCAAGCACGGCGCCGGCACGGACGGAGACTGCAGTTGTTGGCAGTCTGGAACGAGCAGCGCGCGCCTGTGGCCGCGGCGTCTATGCGCTTTCGTCATGCCGTCGATGCTCTTTCATCGTTTTACTAATTACCGAGCCTGTATTATCCTTTATTTGCAACAGAGGAAGAGCAGTACAAAGGTGAAATTACAAAATGCAGATAAAAAAAGAGGAAAAAACGAAAGGAGATTGAGTATTATGGCGGCAAACATAGACAGCACGACAAGCATGATGATCCTTGAGGTAATAATGATCGTTACGACCATAATCGCCACCTGTTTTGCGGTCAAAATGGCCAGGGTGTTCTACTTCTCCGACAGCAAGCCGGCTGAGAAAACCGCGAAAAAAGATACCAAAGGCCTGGTTGCCTCTCCAAAACTAAGCTAAAAGCGAGATTTTCTATTTATACCTCTCTCAGATGGAGCCCACCCTTCGGGCTCCATTATTTTTTGCCTTCACGGACGCTGCTCGGAAGCCAGGTCCGGTCGCGCGCAGGAGAAATTTGCCGCGCCGTTTCGCGTTTTGCCGCCTGAGAGATATAATTATCCTGAGAAGAGTTGATTTTAGCCGGCGTTGCTGCAGAGGGCCGAGGAAGGGAGTTTTGCGCATGGAACTGGAACCACGTCTGCCGCGCGGTTCGCGCGTGTACGAGAAAATCGTGGCCAAACTGAGGGCTGCCATCGCAAAGGACGAACTGCTGCCCGGCGATCCGCTGCCGGCTGAGCGCCAGCTGATGGAGGATCTGGAAGTAAGCCGCAGCTCTCTGCGCGAGGCTTTTCGGGTCATGGAACTGCTGGGGCTCATAGAATCAGTGCCGGGCAAGGGACGTTTCGTGCGCCAACCTCTCTCTGCGGCTGGAGACGGCAAAAGCGTGAAACTGGAAGATTCCGCGATCCTGGAGCTGATGGAAGCGCGCCGCGTGCTTGATCCTGCCATAGCGTCAGCGGCTGCCGCCAAGGCCCGGCCGGGCGACGTGACGAAATTGCTGCGCATCGTAGCAGAGACTGAGAAGGTGCTCGGCGACGCAGACGGCCGCGCCAAGTTCGATTTCGAGTTCCATCTGGCGCTGGCCGAGGCCTCGCACAATTTCGTCTTCATAAATATCACGCACATGAACTTTGACCTCATTATGAGCACGCACGACAGGATCTACAACATGCTGGGCGACAAGGACGAGTTCTTAAGCGAGCACAAGGCGCTCTGCGAGGCGATCCGCGACAGCGACCCCGAAAAGGCCCGTGCGGCTGCTTCGCGGCACATAGACCGCATCTTCGCGACGCTGGATCGCAGCATCGCCGCAGGACCGTCTAAACAGCAGGATGCATCCAAACTGTAATATATCTTGCATAATGGCAAGGGAGGCAGAAAAGTGAAATACGACAGGATCGATTTGCCAGTCAGAGTGGAAAACTACTTTTTCGAGGACTTCGGCGTGGAATGGGAGCCGGAGAGCGAAAATGACAAACGCAATCCGTTCCCGGATTCTGTGGACGTCAGCGCCGAGATCGAACATGTGGCAGTGGAACAGGGCCGCGATATCTGGACAGTTGTGCTCGAAGCCAACACCTCTCTCAGCGACAACGAGGAGGACGACGCACTGCTGTTCTTTGACGCCAGCGTCGTCGGCATCTTCTCCAGCGCGGTTCCGGCCGCAGATACGGATATTCCCAATATCCACGCAATGATAGGAGCCTCTGCGGCCGACGTGCTGATGGGCGCTCTGCGCGAACGGCTGGCCCTGGCTACCGCCGCGAGCCCTTACGGTCCCTACTATCTGCCGGTCATCCATCTGCTCTTTAAGCCTAAAGAGATCAAGATCAAAAAGAGCGCCGGCAAAAAAGCGCCGGTCAAGGGCAAGACGGGCGCCAAACAGGCGCATCTCAAAATAGTCAAGGGCTGAAAATTTACATAAGAGCAAGCCCCCGTCCGCTCAGGACAGGGGCTTGTTGTTACCGCGGATTTCTCCTGATGCGGGAAAAGGCTGTTCTGTTTATAAAGATCGACGGTCTTTTGCCCATCACGCTCAAAAAGACGCTGCTGAAATGGAAGCTTGACGAATAGCCCAGCGCTTCGGCCGTCTGTTTGACGGAACAGCCGTTTGTCAGCATTTCCAGCGACTTCTCCATCTTGAACATCGTCACGGCGTGAATCGGCGAGAACCCAGCCGCGCTGGCAAAGGCCCGGTCCAGACTGCTGTGGCTTATGCCCAGGACCTTGGCAATGGAGCCGATGTTGATCGGTTCTGCGAGGTGTTTTTCCACATAGGCGAAGGTCTGGTCGATGAGTTCTGTCTCCTTGCAGAAGACTGCCAGGTCTGTGCGGTCAGCGTGCTCCAGCTGTCCGCACAGCATCTGCGTGACGACAACCTTGACGACCTGCTGCAGCAGCGTCTTGATGCCGGTGCCGAGCAGATCGTTCTGGCGGCAGAATTCTTCCAGCGAAGCGCCTACGACGCCGTACCACTCTTTTTTGAACAGCTCGTCGCATGAAACGAAGGCGTTTCTCATGAGCCTGATCCTGAGCGAAATCGGCATAATGTCGAAATACAGGTAGGCGAAATCCAGCGGTTCCTTACCCTGGCGCACTCCATCGTAACGCTCGAATGGCTTGAAGATATAAAACGAACCCGGCGATAAAACGAGAGACTGTTCCGAGTGGGTTATTTTTACGGAGCTGCGCAGATAATATACTATCAGAAAGGCTGGCAGCATAAAATCGCCGATCTTCTTAACGTCGACGCCTTCCATCACGCCGTGGCCTATCAGCCGCACGTCCATGGCGCGCACAATACTCTCCAGCGCGTCCGCCTGGGAATCCCTGTGATTAATGAATTTATCCGAAAGATTGAACATTACGCAGCCGCCCTTCGGCCGTTTGAAAACAAGCGTGAAGACAGTATACCATCATTGATTTTACACTCAAATACAAATTCAGAGCAAAAAAATATATATACTAAGCGATTTATATAAAAATAATTGCATATCAGGCGCAATTATAAGTATAATCTGCATGATAAACAGTGCGGCGGCATTAAGGACGCGTTATATCCATTTTCGCACGAGTCAAGTAGAACATGCGAAATATCTTCTGCCGCGCTGCGCATCTTGCTGCCGGGCGTAAAGGCCGCCGCGGCAAAAGATCCGGCGTTTAACAGGGCCGGACGTTGATCAGCCGTCATGACGCATATCCTTTATTTAGTTCTCCCCTTCTAGAAATTTCCCCGGATATGCGAAAAAGAGGCCGCTTTTGCGGCCCCTTTTTGATTTTCCGCGTATTATGCGTGATAACAGATAAAATCCGATTGTTTTACCGATTGTTTTACAAAATTCGTAGTATCGCCGTGTCAAAAAGCGGCGCTCTGTTTATAATATATATCGACTTTGGCAATCGACGGTCCAAAGCATCGGCATTGCCCGGTCGGGACGCGAAACGAAAAAACTCTGAACGGAGGAGATATATTATGGAACTTAAGGGAAGCAAGACAGAGAAGAATCTGTGGGAAGCCTTTGCAGGCGAGTCCATGGCCCGCAACAAGTACACGTATTTTGCATCGGCAGCCAAGAAGGAAGGCTACGAGCAGATCGCGGCGATCTTCCTTGAGACGGCTGAGAACGAGAAGGAACACGCCAAGCTGCACTTCAAGGCGCTCTCCGGCATCGGCGACACGCTCACGAATCTCAAGGCTGCGGCGGCCGGCGAGAACGGCGAGTGGACCGAGATGTACCCGCGCATGGCCAAAGACGCCCGCGCAGAGGGCTTCGAGGAACTCGCTGTTATGTTCGAGAACATTGCCAAGGTCGAAGCGGAGCACGAGAAACGCTACAAGGCGCTGGCCAAAAACATCGAGGATGGCACCGTCTTCGCCAAGAACGGCAAGCTCTTCTGGAAGTGCCGCAACTGCGGAGCTGTCTTTGAACTCGACAAGGCTCCGGAGCGCTGCCCGGTCTGCAAGCATCCGCAGGCTTACTTCGAAGTTCAGGCTAAGAACTGGTAAATTAACAATGCCAGGCCGCCGCGCGATATAGACTGGCGCCGGACTGGCAAACGGGCCGAACGGGCTTTCCCGGGGCGGTCTGTTGTGTTGAAATGCTGCGGCCGGCTGTGAAGCCGGCCGCTTTTGCAAGATGTTGCTTTTCTGCGCCTGCCTTATTAAAGGTGTCTTTATCAATGCTGTTCCGCATGGCGGCAAGTCGCCAGGATTTGGTCCAAAACCGCCGCTGAACTGATGTGTTACGCATCCGCACGCCCTATCGACTTTTTTTACGCAAACAAGATATAATTATATGCAGATTCAGTAAGTGGACGCTGGCGCGGACAACTGTGCGCAGCTGATTTGCGTTTCACTTTTTGAAAGGCGGACAAAACCAGGAACTCAAGATGAAGATCAAAACAAGTCCCAGATTTTTGCTGCTTACAGAACTGCTCCTCACATTGTGCGTCTGCGCTGCCATTGCCGCCGCCAATATTTCCATCGTGCGCGCCGAGGCGGTGCGTTACATGTCCGAGACCGCCGCCAAGTATGCTGAGCTTGAAAATCGCTATGTGTCCGTCTTTAAGGCCATCGTCAACCAGGTGAGCGAAAAAGCTGCGCAGGATCCGTCTTTCGACGAGATGAACGCCTGGCTGCAAATGCATGACAAACTCTTTGCCCAGGCTGTGGGCGAGAAGATCTACGACGGTTTTGCCATGACATACAAGGGCGGCTACGCCCATAGCTGGAACTACGGCGACTATTCCAAATACGATCCACAAACGAGGCCCTGGTACCAGGAAGCCAGCCGGGCCGAAGGCCGCGTGACGGTCATAGCACCTTACGTGACCTATCTCGGTTCTCTCTCGAAGGCCCGTGCTCCCGACGCGAATGTGGAGCTTTCCATCGCGCAGAAGCACTCCGAGGAGATATCCTGGGAACTGGATCTCAAGACGTACGACGTGAGCGGGCTTTTCTCTGAGCGCGGTTTTGACTACGGCGGCGCGTCGGCGCTGCTCGTCGATAAAAAAGGCTATATCCTGAGCACCAACGACAAATCTTTTTACTGCCGCAACGTCTACGATCAGTCGGACGCGCTCGTCAGCCTGCTGGGCAGGAAGCTGAAGGCGCTCGACGGTGCTGCGAAAGCGTTTGTGTCCATCCGCTTCGGCGGCCGTCTGTCGATGCTCTGCGTTCAGAGCGACGGGGCCGGCAACGACTACTGCGTCATCGTTCCGTACATTTCCGTTTTCGACAGGAACGTGCTGCCTGCCGTACTGATCATTCTGCTGCTGGTCCTGCTTGAGATCTGCGTTTACATTGTCAACAAACGCTCGCTGGCGGAGATGGCTGCGAGGGACAATCTGATAACTTCTATTTCGCGCGGCGCCTTCCTGTACCAGGCGTATGTGGACCTCGACACGATGCTCATAACGCCGGACGAGCAGAGCGTTGGAGCGCTGCCGTCCACAAGAGACTATCGCGAGATCTACAGATATTTCCGCGGCTGCCTTGCTGGCTGCGCGGCCAAAAATGACTTCGACGCCCTTTTTGCGCCGGAAAAAGTGGCCGGCCATGAAAAAGAAGGGTTTATAAGCAAAAAGTTCACCTTCGACCTGCCTGCGAAGGACGGACGCATAGCAAGGAAAACGCTGGCGCTGAGCCTGTTTGTAACAAGGCTGGGCGGCAAGCGGACCGCCTATTTGCTGGGCAACGACATGACTGAAGAGGAGCGGGGCCACAGACAGCTCGCCGAATCCATCGCGCACTACTACACGGCGGCCGTTATCGGCAACGCAAAAACCGGCGAAGTCAATATTATCAAGATCAAGTCAGAATTTGCGGCGATGTTCGCGCAGAATTTGAGCAGAACAGACATACACAGGGAGTTCGCCGCCAGGAATCTCAAAGAGAAGTACGCGGACGGATATGTGGACATGTTCTCGCTCGATTCCATCAGACGCCGTCTGGCCGTCTCCGAAAGCTGCAGCTACACGGCAGAGATGAAGGATGGCCGCTGGCGCACTTTCCTGGTCATCCGCTGCATCGGTTATGAAGAAAACGGACAGTTCGTCTTCCTCATCGAAGACGCGGACGAACAGATGCGCAGCCAGCAGGAACTCAGCGACGCCCTTGCCAAAGCCGGCGCGGCCGCCGAGGCCAAGAACGATTTCCTTTCGCGCATGAGCCATGACATCAGGACGCCGCTAAACGGCATCATCGGCATGGCGCACCTTGCTTCGGAGGAGAAGAACCCGCCGGCCACCGACGCTTATCTGAAAAAGATCAATACCTCTTCTAAATTCCTGCTCGGTCTCGTGAACGACATTCTGGACATGTCCAAGGCCGAAAGCGGCAAGGTCGAGCTGCACCCGGAGCCGTATCTGATGGCTGACCTGAACAATTACATTGACTCTGTCATCAGACCTCTCTACGAGGTCAAGGATCAGACCTTTACCGCCCAAACGCAGCCGGTCAGCAGCGCCATCCCCATCATCGACATCCTCCACTTCAACCAGATCATCTTCAATCTGCTGTCGAATGCGGTCAAATACACGCCGGAAGGCGGCCATATCTCGCTGAACGTGTACAACGAGTTGGTCCAGGGGCACAGGGAGCATATTGTGATAACGGTCAAAGACGACGGCGTCGGCATCAGCGAAGAATTCCAGAAGGTCATCTTCGACCCCTTCACGCAGGAGGGCAGAAGCGATTCTGCCGAAAACAGGGGCAGCGGCCTCGGGCTTGCCATTGTCAAAAAGATGGTGGACCTGATGGGAGGCTCCATATCCGTAAAGAGCAAGCTCGGCCAGGGCTCTGCCTTCACCGTGGAGCTGTATTTCGACTATATTGAGGCCGATCAGGCGACCTGGAACCAGAACGAAAGCAAAAAAAAGGCAGACTACAGTCTGCTGGCCGGCAAACATGTGCTGCTGTGCGAGGACCATCCCCTGAATCAGGAGATCGCCACTGCCATGCTCAGCGAACAGGGCATGATCGTGGACGTGGCGGATAACGGCCAGACCGGCGTGGAAAAGTTCAGCCGTTCGGTGGCTGGTTTCTTCGACGTGGTGCTGATGGACATCCGCATGCCGCTGATGGACGGACACGAGGCGGCCCGCGCCATTCGCGCGCTGCCGAGGGCGGACGCGGCCAGCGTTCCCATTATCGCCATGACGGCGGACGCTTTCTCCGAAGATATTAAGAAATGTCTCGACGCCGGTATGAACGGCCACATAGCCAAGCCCGTCGAACCCGAGCAGCTGTACGGGACGATCGCGGCGTTCCTGAAGAACTCAGCGGCGCGCTCTTGATGCGTTTGGGAGGCGGAGGACGTGGAGAACCGGTCCTTGTTTGAAAATCTGGCGCCGCAGCCGCTGGCTGCGCGGCTGCGCCCCCGTTCGCTGGCAGAATTCGCGGGACAGACGCAGCTGCTCGGCGAGGGCCGGGTGCTGCGCCGCCTCATCGAGAGCGACCAGATCTCGTCGATGATTTTCTGGGGTCCGCCGGGCGTCGGCAAAACGACCCTCGCGCGCATCATCGCCAACCGCACGAGAGCGGCTTTCATAGATTTTTCCGCCGTCACCAGCGGCATCAAGGAGATCCGCTCTGTCATGCAGGAGGCCGAGAACAACCGCAGCGGCGGCGCCAAAACGATCGTTTTCGTGGACGAGATACACCGTTTCAACAAGGCTCAGCAGGACGCCTTTCTGCCCTTCGTGGAAAAGGGCAGCATCACGCTGATCGGCGCCACCACGGAAAACCCCTCGTTTGAGATAAACAGCGCCCTGCTCTCGCGCTGCAAAGTCTTTGTGCTGCAGGCGCTGAAGCCAGAAGAGCTCAAAGGGCTGCTGTCGCGGGCCCTCAAAGATCCGCGCGGTTTCGGCGGCCAGCAGGTGAACATCGGGGACGAGCTGCTGGAGATGATCGCCGTCTTTGCCAACGGAGACGCCAGGGCGGCCCTCTCCACGCTGGAGATGGTGGTTCTGAACGGCGATCTGGACGCAGACGGCGCCACCACTGTCACGCGCGAAACGCTGGAACAGTGCATCTCAAAAAAATCCCTGCTCTACGACAAAAACGGCGAGGAGCATTATAACCTCATCTCTGCGCTTCATAAATCAATGCGCAACTCTGATCCTGACGCGGCCGTCTACTGGCTGGCCAGGATGCTGGAAGCCGGCGAGGACCCGCTCTACGTGGCCCGCCGCGTAACGCGCTTCGCGAGCGAGGACATCGGTCTGGCCGACCCCAAGGCGCTTGAAATTGCGGTTGCCGCCTATCAAGCCTGCCACTTCATCGGCATGCCGGAGTGCTCAGTGCACTTAACGGAAGCGGTCGTCTACATGTCGCTGGCGCCCAAGTCCAACTCGCTGTATACGGCTTACGAAAGCGCCAGAAAAGACGCCCTCACGCAGCTGGCCGATCCTGTGCCGCTCGTGATCCGCAACGCTCCCACAAAGCTCATGGAGGAACTGGAATACGGCAAGGGTTATCAGTACGCGCACGACGCGGAGGACAAGCTCACGAACATGCAGTGCCTGCCGGACTCGCTGCTGGGCCGCGAGTATTACGCGCCCACGGAGCAGGGGCTGGAGGCCAGATACAAGACCAGGCTCGCACAGATCAAGGAATGGAAGGAAAAACACAAACAGGGTTAACGCTGCGCCTGCCGGCCGGTTCCGCAAGCAGAAGGCAGTCTTCTATATGATGCCTGAGTTTTTGACACATGTGCCATATCTGCAATGCGGCGCTGCGGAATTTGAATGTATTTCAGTTTGTTTTGCGGAAGGAGGCCCGCTTTTTCTTTGACATTTCGCATGCTATGGATATGGCCGCCGCCGCGATGCAGATCGTCAGCATACAGACAAAAGAGAAAGATGCGGAGCGGTTGTTGAAAACAGCTCCGAGACCCTGATAGATGAATACCCCAAAGAACATGCCGAGGTAATAAGCAATGTTTACAATGGAAATGCTCTCGGTCTGAGTGCCTGGGGCTGCGATTTCGACCGTTTTCGCGTAGACCCAGGGGAAAAAAGTTCCGTAGCCAAGACCGAAAACAAAGCTGCCCGCGTAGATGACGGCTGCGTTGGCCGAAAATGTGATGATCGCCCCGCCCAGGGCAAAGATGCTCCAGCAGACAGGTTCGAGCATCTCTTTCAGCCATTTATGCGTGCGGAGAAGAAACACGCCGCCTATAAAACTGCCGACGGTAAGCATGGACTGTGAAAATCCGGCCACTGAGGCATCTCCGATACCGGATTCCAGGAAGAGTTCCGCTTCCTTGATGAAGATGCAGTCTGTCAGCACGGCGTAGACGAACACGACCAGACACCAGACGCGTACGCTTCCGTTGATGTGCTTCGCCGCTTCATCGGCTGTTCTCTTTTCCACCGGCGTATTCGGCAGCCAGATCAGTTCCAGGACAAAAATCAGCAGCGAGAAGAAGTAGAGGAAATATGACCGCTGCCAGCCGAAGGCGACGCTTATCTGTCCGGTCAGCGCGCCGCAGACAGCGCCGAAGGCGGCGCCGGCCGCGGCCTGCCAGCCGATGAGCTTCTGCATTTCGTCGTTTTCGCACATCTCGGCGATCACCGCTGGGATCAGCGCGATGCAGAAACCGGCTCCAATGCCCTCCAGACCGCGCATGACCAGCATATAGGCAAGATTGACGAAGATCGCGCCGAACCCGCCGCATACTGCCACAAGCAGAGACCCTGCCAGCAAAAGGTTCTTTTTGCTGAAGACTTTGCAGAGCGGCACGCAGAGCAGCGAGGAGATCATCACGGTTATCTGTGAAAGCGCGCAGCACATTTCCGTCCACGTTGTGTCCGCCTGGGGGAAGGCCAGCCTGATGTCTCCCAGCAGCGGAGAAACCACGAACATATCCGCCATCGCGTAGAAGCCTACGGCAAGGACAGAGACCTCCGCCATAAAGGATAATTTTTTCTGCATGTTAACTTCCTCCACCAAATTAAAGTGTTGATTTCCCAACTGTATTCGCTTAATAAGAACTGACGTAAAAAGACAAGACCTCTGTGAAGCGGGGTCGGATCTGTTTGGCTGAACGTGCTGTTCTACGTTTCTTCCACACGGCGGAGAAGGAGGTGGGGGCCGTGATGACAGCCCCCACTGCAAAGAAGGTGTTTTATAGGTGTAGATTGTGTTTAGCAGGCGAGTTTAATGCCGGGCTTTTGGTATGAAGGCGGCGTTAAACGTCCATGCCGGCCGGCCGGTAAATCTTTTCGGTGATATTCTGGCCGCGTTTTGCCAATCCTTTGTTGAAGAAGTCCGTAACGCTCATGCCGTCGACCTCGCCCAGCTGATCTATGAGGCAGACGCCCCTCTTTTTGATCTGTCCTCTGCCCATGGCGAGCACCAGTTCGATCGGCGTGCCTCCTATGGTGGCGTAGACTGGCGGCGATCCCCAGACCGGCAGGAAATGCTGCGCGGTTTTCAGATCGGCGTTGTAGTAGATGATGTGCGAGACGAACTTGTCGTCCTTCCAGCCGTTGACCTCAACCGTATAACTCGCGTAATGTTCGCGCAGTTTGCCTTCCTTTACGAGGCGGCCGTATTCGGTAGGAAGCATGAAGCAGCTGCTCATTTCTTCCATGATGTTGACAGGCGTGACAGCCGAACCCTGCTTGGAGGTGGCCTGCTGCAGCCCCTTGATCCAGATGTCCTCTACTGTAAGATCTCCAAGGAACCAGCCGAATTTTTCTTCGCAGACATGGATGTCCTTGCCGCAGTATTGGGGGATCGTGACGATGTCGGGATGCTCGGTCACAGTGTAAATGCGGCGCTTGCCGATCGGCGCGGGGAATTCAAACTCTTCGCGCGAGCTGACCAGGTCAACCGGTTCCACCTTGCCGTGCACCACGCGCATCGGTGAGGGTGGGCCGAAGAATTCCAGAGCCAAAACAGACGCGTTGATGGGAGGGATCATTTCCTTCGTGTCCAGGCAGTCGGCAAAGCGTATGATAACGTCGTTCACCTTGTCCAGCTTGTTGATGACGCTCTGCGCGGCCAGGCTGGTCCAGCCCGGCGATATGCCGACGCTGGGAACGGCGAGCAGGCCCTTCTTCTTGAATTCTTCGTCTAACGCCAGCTGGGCGCCGATTGTTTCATCCTCCGACACCCCGTTTCCCGCCGCCGGAGAGCCGAAGAGGTCGCTGTACCAGCAGCCTTCCGCAAGGCAGGCTTTCATTACTGGTATGTTGTATTTTGCAAAGATAGGTTCAAACACGATGTCACAGCCGTGGATAACCTTTCTCACGGCGCTGACGTCGCCGGCGTCGACAAGCTTGTACGTGATGTCCCTGCATTTGATGAGGTCGCCCAGTACCGCCAGGTTTTCTCTGGCAATGTCCAGAGCGCCCTGTGAAATGTCTGCCAGGACCAGTTTCTCAACGTCTGCTTCCATTCCCAGAAGCGCTGCGAGGCCACAGCCCTGACAACCGGTGCCAACGATTGCAACTTTCACTGGTAAAACCGCCTTTCTATTTTGTCTTGGAGCAATAGCCCCAGATGGACACAGCTAAGCAAAAACGCGCTTGGCTGCTTTTCTTGCAAAGCATCGTCACCTGGCGTTCGCGTTAGGATCGTATGCTGACGGATGCTTCTTTTCCCTGATGGTCATGATGACGGAGAGTACGCAGCCAACCGCCATTACGGTAATGAACACGGGGATGACGCCGATAAGCGTGTTCACGTGCAGAATGTACTCCAGGCCGGTGGAAAGATAGGTCGCGATAAACATGCCTACGCCGTTCACGGCTGAGTAGATGCTCATGGAAAGAGGTATCTTCGAGGGCGGTACGATTATTGTGTAGCGGTTATAGAAATATGAATAACTGTTGCCGAAGGCAAAGCCCATCACAGTGCAGGACGTGATCGTCGCCGGCAGGTTGGGAGCCACGAGCAGGATCATGTAGCAGGCAGCCAGCAGGGCGTAGCTTGGGATGATGGCGCCCCTTTTGAGCCAGCGGTTGGTCAGCCCGAACATGAGTCCCGCTACGGCGCTGCCTACCGTTCCAACCGCGGAGAGCACGCCGGTCACGGACGGACCGCCGATATTCTGCTGCGTTACGTAGAGCGAGACCTGATAAAACACCACGCAGTAAATGGAGTTGATGACGAGAAAGCTCAGACAGAGCGGGATCATCGTCCTGGGATTGATTTTTTCCTTTGCGGAAGCCGCCGCCTCTTCCTCGTTCCGGGGCTTGTCCACCGGTGTCTTTGGCACAAACAGCACGATCAGTATCCAGATAGGCACTGAGATCCAGTAGACAAGGAAGACCGATTTCCAGGAGATAGCCGCGAAATAGCCGGCTGCCAGCCCCATCAGCGCGCCGATGATAGCCATGAAGGCGTTGTAAACGCCAATCATCGTGCTGCGGCTTTTGTCGTCGTCATAGGACTGAGCCAGCATGGCGATCGCCGCCACGTTGGTGATGCCGTAGCAGAAGCCTACGATCGCCCTCATCGCCATCATATAGTAAATGTTGACGACGGCGACGCCGGCGATAGACGCGACTGTGAAGAGGCCGTACACCCAGACAAGGATCGTTTTTTTGCTCTGATGCTGCATCAGCTTGGCGCAGAAGAGCGAGGAAAAGATTGCGATCAGGGCGGGCCCGGAAGAAACAAAGTTAACCAGGTTGACCTGACCGGGAAATGCGTCGTAAATATCGGAAAGCGCAGGAACGAGTACCTGGTCGGCCATAAATGCGACGTTCGTCAGGAAAAGCGCAGCCAGATACAGCACTGTCCTGGATTTGCTCAGCTTCAGTTCCACTTGGATTCCCTCCTGTTTTTGTTAGTTGGCGCATCTGCACGGCAAAATGGGGTACATGAAGGCTGCGACGGTGCTTAATGCACCGCCGCGCCTTTATTTCCCGGCCTGCGCCGGTCCCTATTTCAGCCGCAGTGATTTATTTAACGTACTCTGCGAATGGCTTGCTGTGATAGATGGGCTTGGGCATGTTGGCCGGCGTTTTGAAGCCCGGAGTTGCGTTGAGAACGTCAGGGATGCGGTTAACGGCGCATATTGCCGTTGTGCACTCGCCGTGCATGTCCGTTGTAACCAGGTCGAGATACGGCTCGCCCTCGACTTCCCATTTGTTGATGGCGTCCTCGCTGCCTTCTTTGGGTTTAAGATACCAGTCTCCGCTGAGGACGACCCCCTCTTTGGTCTCCAGCACTACGCTGTCGTGCATGCCGATGATATCTCCCTTTTTCAGGTGCAGGTCGAGAGATTTGAGATAGACGTCCTGTTTGCCGATGATGGGCTGGCGGCCCGGGGTCTCCTTGGTGACCGTCAGCCGCATTTCGCTGGCGATGCAATAAAGCACTTCGGTGTAGGCCATTGCGCGCAGGTCTTTTTCCTTGGCCATGGCGGCATTGAATTCCTCCATCGTGTAACCGGCGAAGGATTCCTTGGCAACTTCGGCGCCCAGTTCATCAAGGAAGGCGATATTGGTGCCGCGCACGCTCTTGAGGTTGTGACAGCTGCTGGCAAGCACCACTGCCAGGTTTGACCAGTGCACGTCCTGAATGCCGGTCGCCATTACGGCCACGCCCTGTTTCTTTGCGAGCGCGTCGATTTCATCGCCCAGCTTCGGATAGGTCCTCCACGGCCAGTACCAGTCTTCGGAGATCGTGACCACGTTTATTTTGTGCTCGATGAATGTTTTGAGATACGGATACACGTCGGGGACGGATGTCTGGGTCATCACTACGGCGATGTCGGCGCTGGTCGTTTTAAGCAGCGCCTCCAGATCGTTTCCGATTTTGACGCCGAGTTTCCTGATGCCCGCGACCTCTCCCGCGTCTTTGCCGAGTTTGGCCGGATTATTGTCCACCGCGCCGACAATCGTCACGCCGTGATCCGTCATGTAGCGAACTGCCAGGGAGCCCATGGCTCCGACGCCTACGGAGATTGCTCTGATCTGCTTCATTTTTTCAATCCTTTCAATGATTCTTTTTGCTTCAGTCTTTATACGTCTTTTACGCTATTTTCTTCTCAACTGCGGCCGCTGTTGCCTTCTCGGCTGCTTTTTTCGCGTTGATCGCGCTCAGTATCCGCTCGCGCGTCAGAGGGATCTCTTTGATCTCGATGCCCACGGCGTCGCGGATCGCGTTGGAAATGGCCGGCATGACCGGCACAAGGGAAACTTCGCCGATACCCTTGGCGCCATAGGGGCCCATCCTGTGCGGCTGTCCTGCGAAGCCGCTCACCAGCGCGTCGTTCTTGGGCACGTCCAGCATCGTCGGTATGCGATAATCGCGGAAGTTGGCGTTGATCGCCTTGCCGTCCTTGTTGAAGAGCATCTCTTCAAACAAAGCCTGCCCGACTCCCATGCACATAGCGCCTTCCAGCTGCAGCTCTACGAGCTTCGGGTTAATGGGCTGACCCATATCATACCAGCCGCCCGATTTGAGTATCCTCACTTCGCCGGTCTCTTCGTTGACGGCGACCTCAAAGGCCAAAGCGCCGTAGGAATAGAAGGTGATAAGGTCCTTGGACTGTCCGGTCTCGCGGTCGTCCTCTTCGAAGGTCATCAGGTAAGTGTCCTTGCCGATAATGGTGCCGCCCTCGCGCAGATAGCCGCCGAATTCAAAGAGCTGATAGAAATATCTGAAGTTGTCGCGGTTGCCGATTTCATATACGACGCCGTCGCAGGTAGCGAGCTTGTCCGCCGGCACCTCCATTATTTTGGAAGCCACGGCGAAGAGCTGCCGTTTGGCGTCCTGGCAGGCCAGCCTTACCGCGTTGCCGTTGACGAAGGTGCCGCGCGAGCAGTAAGTGCCTTCATCGTAGGGGCACACCGCGGAGTCCGCCCATACGACCTTGATCTTGTCGTAGGAAGTCTGGAACTCTTCAGCGGCGACCTGTGCCAGCACGGTGGTTGCGCCCTGACCCATCTCCGTGTGCATGGTGCGGATCTCGATGTAGCCGTCGTCATATACGTGGCAGTAGGCCACGGTGCCTGTATCCCAATAGGCGGTAAATTTGTTGCCGGTAGAAATTCCCTTGCCGTAGGCCCAGGGACCGTTCTTCGGTTTTCTCGGCTCATCGAGGTCGAGGTATGCGGCAGCCTTTTTCAGGCAGGCCATAGTGCCGTTGTCGTAAGTGACCTGGCCGATCGGGTCAACGTCTCCGTCAACCAGCAGGTTCTTTTCGCGCAGTTCGATTTTGCCGATGCCGAGTTCGTCGGCCGCCTTGTCCATCTGGCTCTCGATCGCGAAGGTTAGGATCTCGGAGCCGAGTGAGCGATAAGGGCCGGTCGGCGGCGTGTTTGTGTATACGCCGGTCGCGTCGATGCGCAGGTTCGGGCAGCGGTAAGTGCCAGTGGCTCCGTAGACGCCGGCGCTGACGAGCACGGTAGTGTGGGTGCTGTAGGCGCCGCTGTTGATGATTTCGCGGATCTGTCTGGCGACGAGGGTGCCGTCCTTCTTGTAGCCGTCTTTCAGATAGACAATGCCGGGGCTCCTGGGATTGCCGGAGATGAATACTTCATCTCTTGTCATCTCCAGACGGACCGGCTTGCCGGCTTTGATCGCCAGCATGCAGGCGATTGGGCCGACCATGATGCCGACCTTGCCGCCAAAGCCTCCGCCAAGATGAGGCGCGACAAAATGCATTTTGGAAACATCGATGCCCAGTGCCTCGGCCATTTCATAACGGTGATACATACCGGCCTGTTCGCTGGCGTAGAGGCTGATCGTGCCGTCTGCCTCCGGGACGCAGAGGGCAACGTGCGGTTCAAGCGCGCAATGGTGGGCTCTGGGCAATTCATAACGGCCCTCGATGATATATTCAGCTTCCTTGAAGCCCTTTTCAACGTCGCCGTGAATGATTTTCCTGTGGATGAACTGGTTGGGCCTGTCAGCCTCAAGGCTGGACCAGACGCCCTGGAATTCAATGTGGTCGTACTTCGGCAGGCCCTCATGGATTACGACTTTGCAGCCGACGGAGCCGGCTTCCTCCGGATCAAAGACAGTCGGCAGCTCTTCGTATTCAACCTTGATCAGTTCAAGAGCAGCCTTGGCTGTCTCAGGCGAGGTGGCTGCCACTGCTGCTACCGGATCGCCCATATAGCGGACGATTTCCTTGCAGAGGATGTGGCGGTCGTGTATATAGCCTGAGGTGCGGGCGTCCGGACAGTCCTTCCCCGTGATGGCGCTTACCACGCCAGGCAATTTCAGCGCTTCGGAGACGTCAATGCTCTTGATGCGCGCGTGGGCGTAGGGCGAGCCCAGAATTTTCCCGTAGAGCATGCCCTTTGGATGAATATCGGCGGAAAAAACCGCTTTGCCTGTGACTTTCTCGTAAGCGTCCTTTCTCAGAGGACTCTTTCCGATAACTTTATAATCTGGCATGATAAAATCTCCTTCCTCTTAAGAAGCTTTCCTTTGTTCTTTCAGCATTTCTTTAGCGGCCATGACGGCGTTGATGATCTTCGCGTAGCCGGTGCAGCGGCAGAGATTTCCGCGCAGAGCGTCGCGGATCTCGTCCTCCGTGGGGTCCGGATTTTCGTTCAGGAGCGCCACGCTTGTCAGGATCATGCCGGGTGTGCAGAAACCGCACTCAACGGCAAACTGATCGATAAATGCCTGCTGGACCGGATTGAGAACGCCGTTCTTCTCCAAGCCTTCTATTGTAACTATTTTCTTGCCCTGCATGTCAATAGCGAGCATGCAGCAGGAAGGCACTGCCTTGCCGTCGACCAGCACTGTGCAGGCGCCGCAGTCGCCGTCGTCGCAGCCTTTTTTGACGCCGGTCAGGAGCAGATCTTCGCGCAGTACGTCCACCAGCGTTTCGTTGGGTTCGGCCGCTATTTCGTAATCTAAACCGTTAACATTCAGTTTTATGATCTGTTTCATATTCTTTTTCCCCCAGTCAAGCGACAATCGAATTTTTGATTGCGTCTCTGGTCAGCACATATACCATCTCGCGGCGGTATTCTTTGGACGCGCGGATGTCGCTGATGGGACTGCATTCGTTTTCACTCGCGAAACGTGCGGCCTGCTCGATCAAGTTTGCGGTCAGATGCTGTCCGATCAGCATTTTCTCGGCCTCAGGGGCGCGCTTCGGAGTGATAGCCACTGCGCCGAGCGCAATTTTAGCGTCGGAACAAATTCCGTTCTCAACGGTAATTTTTGCCGCCACTCCGACCAGCGCCAGATCCATGGCCCTGCGGACCGCGTATTTGAAATAATACGAGCCGCTGTTTGCGCCCATTTCCGGCACGATTACCTCCGTGACCAGCTCGTTTGGCGACAGCACCGTCTTGCAGACGCCGGTGAAGAATTTTTCAATTGGGACGATCCTTTCGCCCTTGGAGCTGACGATTTTCAGCTTGGCGCTCAGCGCCAGCAAAGCGGGCGCCGAATCGGCGGAAGGCACTGCGTTGCATACGTTGCCGACGAGCGTTGCGATGTTGCGGATCTGCGTGCTTGCAATGCTGTGGCATCCCATATAAAGGGCTTTGTATTTTGATTTGACGATCGGATTGTTCTCAAGTTCGCGAAGCTTGACATTGGCGCCGAAACGCAGGCCGTCGTGGCAGTCATAGTCAATGAAGCGAAGTTCCTTTACCTCTCTCAGACTGATGATGTGCGCAGGCGCCATCACTCCGCCCTTAAGCTTTGGCAGCACGTCCGTGCCGCCGGCGATGATTTTGGCATCGCAGCCGTATTTGTCCAGCAGCGCCAGCACTTCCTGGATATTTTCGGGCATGTGATACTCAAATTTGGGCATAACCACATTGGGCATATTTATTCTCTCCTTTTTCAAAGTATTGTCTTAACGACATTTTTATGAAAAATTCAGTGAAGATGTCTCAACGCGACGGTTTTTCGCCTTCGCAGCACTTGGCTCCCGGAAACGGGCAGCCCCTGCAATATCCGGAACAGGTATAGTCTTCGGTGAGGGCGTCTTTGTTCTTCTTTCCCAGTTTGTTTTTCAGACTGAGAGCGGCGTCGGGATAAAGCTGGACAATTTTGTCGTCTGCTGCTGATTCATGAACCTTTTCCCCATTCTTCATTGTTTGCACCTCCTAAACAAGCCAGAACTGCGCTGGAACTTTAGCCTCCCGCACAGACCCAAATGACGGAGACGGAATCGCGGTCATGAAGCTTGAATTGCGCACAGTCATCTTTTTTTACGCTGAGCCCGTTCACCCAGACGCCGGCGATGCGGGTAAGCTCGCGGGGACCGATCACCTGCAGCAGAGTGGTTCCTTCCTTGAATTCGTATTGTTGATTTCTGTAATTTATCTTCATTATTTCATCACTTCCCTTTATGTATCTTTCAGACAAACCTGCGGAATTCAGCTTAATGATTAACAAAGCCCTGAGTTCGTGTCAGCGCGGCTTTCCGCTCAGTTTCACGGATTTCGCCGGCCGGACTTTCGGCTGGACTTTGTCCGGCCGCTGACAGGCGCAGCTCTGTTTGTCGGAGTCTGACTTCATCCACAAGGCGGTCTTGTGTCCCTTGCTTTGCTCCTGTGCCGTTGTCTTTTTGTGACGCTCATACTTTAACAATCTTTATATGGGAAGTCTTTCGTCCGCCTTTGCCGGGCTGATGTGCAATTTTGACTTTAAAAACAGTTCTGTTTCTTATCGCCGGCCTGCGGAGGAGCTCTTCCTGAGCCCGCGGCGGCACGCAGCCTCAGGCGCTTTTTCCGGCGCTGCGACGCACTTTGCGTGGGGTGTCCGGTGGCTTGGAATACACGCAATGTAGTTGCAATATGTATAATTGCCAGCCGCTTAGCATATTTATTGTCTTATTTTGATGTTTGCCGGTTTCTATGTTGCACTTTTGCAGAGAACCGTTATATTTAAGTGGTGACTTTGTTATATATTTAACAAGCAATGACGCGCCTGAATTTCTAAACGATTGGTTTACTGGAGGGTGCAAACGTAATGGAGGCCGAATATCCGCTGTCTTCCCTGGAAAAGGGATATAAGCATCTGTATCAGACCGGGCGACCGATCGATATGATTTTGACGCAGAAAAATTACGATCAGTTCTTTTCTGAATTTGGTGAAGTGGACGAGAAATTTTATCAGGAACACCTGAATTTCGCCATGCACACGCCGATATGGAAGGAAGACGCCGTCATGAGGGAGGACGGGGATATTTTCGTGATGCGCTATCCGCGCTACCTGCCGCCCTACACCCATTCGCATCAGTGGTTTGAGCTCTATTATGTCAAGGCGAAGGGCGTCACGCAGGTAGTGGAACAGACCCCTGTCACGCTGGACGAGGGCGACCTGCTGATCATGTCCCCAGGCGTCAAACACAGCTTCAGCATCATGAACGACGAGGGGATCGCCTTTTTGATGGGGATCAGGCAGACGACCTTTTCCGAAGCCTTCACCCCGCTCTTCAATACTGACGATATCCTCTCGGAGTTCTTCATTCAGCCGATTTCAAACACCTCTCCAATTCCGTACCTCCTTTTCAGCACGAAGGAGGATCCGAAGATTGAAGATATTATTTCCGCTATGATCGGCGAAGCTGATTACAATACCCCTTACGCCAATATTATGATGAACCTGTATTTTGAGCAGCTTTGCGTTCTGCTGATGCGCGCGCACAAGGAAGAGCTGCTTTTCTGCGAAGTGAGCGGCAAGATGCCGACCGGGAAAAATATGGCCATCCTCAAGATCCTCCACTATATTTTCCGCAGATACCAGACCGTGACCCTGTCGGAAATAGCCAAACATTTCAATTACAGCGAGGCGCACCTCTGCCGGGTGATCAAGAGCGCCACCGGCAAGACCTTCGCCGAGATCCGCACGGCGGTGAAGATCAAAAATTCTGCCAAACTGCTGATCAGCAACCAGTCCGCGAGCATCGAAGACGTCTCTCTTCTTACCGGCTATTCCGATCTGAGCACTTACTACAAAACGTTTAAAGGCATCATGGGGGTAACTCCAGCCGAGTACCGCAGGGAAAAGACCGAGCAGTCGCTGTAAAACGACGGCAGCTGCGTCAATTTTAAGGCAGTCAGCGCATTAGATGGTCATTCTGTTGCCGTATGATAAAAGTGCCGGAATGCGCAGATAACGCCTCCGCACCGCGTTTAGTCCCAGTGAGTTTTTGCGTACATACCGGCACGGAGCGCGAGACCAAAGCGGCCCGCTTTGATTTATTCATGTCGTTAACGTCAATAGAGGCAGAACATTTGCGGAACAAGGGGAAACAGCCATAACAAGTTTTTGTTTTAAACGTCAAGACGATACGTTCCACTGCGCTCCGGGGCCGAAGTGCAGCGGAACGCGCTGATTTCTCGCGCGTATGCGCAGGAGCTGCGTTTTGACCGGTGCAGCGAGTCAGATAACCTTCGAATTAATGTTTATCAGCGTCGGATAAGTCCGAACGATGCCGTTTTGTCCGCTTCCGTTATGGCTCTCAGCACGCGGCAGGGGTTGCCGGCGGCGACCACGCCGGATGGAATGTCCTTCGTCACCACGCTGCCGGAGCCGATCACGACGTTGCTCCCGATCTTCACGCCGGGCAGCACCTGGACGCCGCCGCCGAACCAGACATTGTCGCCGACCGTGATGGGCCTTGCGTATTCCAGGCCCCTGTTTCTGCGTTCCGCATCGACTGGGTGCGCGGCTGTGTAGAAGCCGCAGCCCGGTCCCGCGAAAACGTTGTCGCCGAAGGATATTTTCGCGCAGTCGAGCATCACGCAGTTGTGGTTGGCGTAGAAATTTTCACCGAGCTCAATGTTATAGCCGTAGTCGCACCAGAAGGCAGGTTCGATGCAAAGAGCGCCTTTGACCCTGCCGAAAAGGCGGCGCAGCAGCTCGTCCTGCTTTTCGTACTCCGACGGACGCAGCTGGTTGAATTGCCAGCACAGGTCTTTGCAGACGGACCGTTCGCCGTCAAGCTCAGGATCGCCGGGGTTATAGAGCTCGCCGCGCAGCATCTTCTCCTTTTCGGTCATGGCCGTTGCTTCGTTATTTCTCTTCCAGCGGGAATACAACCGTGAGCAGCATTTTGAACTGTTCCTCTGCGAAGACAGCGTGCTTGACGTTGGCGGGCATCACAAGGACCTCGCCGGCTTTGACATGGTGTTCCACGCCGCCCACTGTGAAGCGGCCGGCGCCTTCAAGCACCTGGACCATGGCGTCGCCTTCGGAATCGTGGGCGCTCAGCTCCTCCCCTTTGTCGAAGGCGAAAAGCGTGACGCTGACCGCGTCGTTCTGCGCCAGAGTCTTGCTGACCACCTGACCGGGCAGCACTGCGACCTGCTCTGCTAGCGGCAGCACCTGTTCGTGCGGGATGTTTTTGATGTATTTTGCCTTGCTCATCGTAAACGCTTCCTTTCAGCTCTCTGATTGATTTCTGTTGCTGCCCGAATTATATGGGGAAGGGCGCTGATTTTCGGTTGTTTTTGCAACAAACAGCGGGCGTTTTGCCGCGTTCTTGAAAATGCAAAGCCGCGGTGTTCCCGTGATGGGACTCAGCGCGCCGTGAGCGCCTTTCTGCCTTTGTATTCCGACAGCCTTGGTACGACGGCCGTTTCGTCGATCTCGCTGCAGAAGAAGATATCGTTCGTAAAGCCCAGATCCTGGATGATGCGGCCGTGCGTCGAATCCATGCAGACCTGCGTCAGGTCGGGGCCCATGTGCTGCCATAGGGCCAGAGCCGCCATGGCTCCGTCCGTTAGTTCCATCTCCGTGCCGCCGTTTTTGGGCGCCAGAGCCAGCAGCTTTTCCACCAGCATGCCGGCGCAGACCGAGTCCTCCAGCGAAAATTCGCCGTTGCGTCCGGCGCAGATGATTCCGATGGTCGTGCCAGTGCAGAGGACGTCCCAGGCCGCTGCCTCCGCGTTCCTCGCGCAGGCGACGCGCACTTCGGCGCAGTCGGAGCCCGCGCGCATGAGGGCTCTGGTGCCGTTGGAGGTGGTGATGATCGCGTGTTCCGGCGCGCCGGCCTTTTTGAGTTCGAGCGGCGAGTTGCCGAAATCAAAACCAGGCGCCGGCAGTCCGCCCCGTTCGCCCATGACCTTCCAGTCGGGGCCTAGTTTTTCCCTCAGCGACAGCGCTTCGTCCACCTCCGAAACCGGCAGCAGCAGCGTGCCGCCTGCGTCGAAGAAGGTCGTGATCTGCGTGGAAGCCCTCAGCAGATCGACCACGAGCCGGCAGTCGTGTTTTTTGAGGCTTTCCGCCGGCAGGAACGCCGCGTCGAACAGATACTTCAAATTACTACCTCCCATGTCAAAACGCCGCTTATTGATGATAAAATATAAGCGTATTCAGACTTATATTGTACTCTAAAATATCAAGGGGGTCCTGTGAAATGAAAATGCTTATCGCAGTAGATTTCAGTCCGGTCGGCAGAGAAGTGGCGCACCAGGGATATCGTATGGCGGTCAAGAGCGGCATGGACGCTGTGTTTTTCCATTGCACGCCGCAGGCTTCGCGCTTCCTGGAAGGTTATGACATCAGGGCCTTTGTTTCGCCGGCCGAGAAGGCCAGCCAGCAGGATATCAAGGCAGCAGCGACCCGCAAGCTCGACAAGGTCGTCGAGGACGTGCTGGCCGAGACCGGCAAAGCCGGCGGCACTTCCATAGAAGAATTCGTGGCCACCGGCGAGGCGGCCGAGGAGATCATCAAATACGCCAAGGAGAAGGATTGCGACCTCATCGTGGTTGGCTACAAGAGCTACAGCGCCATCGCCGAGATCCTGGTCGGCAGCACCGCCGCCAAGGTGGCCCGCTATGCGCCCTGCTCCGTGCTCATCTACAGGCCGGACAAGGAGAACAAGGGCACGCCGAAGTTCTAAACATCCGTTGCCGAAAAAAATGCAGGGCCATAAGGCCCTGCATTTTTTGTGTCTTTCAGCAGCTTAAAAAACGCGGTCGCCGTTTTTGACCTTCTCGGTGGGCTGCAGCAGTACTACGCCCTGTTCGGAGTCCGTGCCCAGGATGCGCACCTCGCTGGTGACGGAGCCGATGTGCAGCGGCGTGAGGTTCACGCAGCAGATGATCTGTTTGCCGATCAGCTGATCGGGACGGTAGAGTTTCGTAATCTGCGCGGAGGATTTTTTGATCCCTATCTCCGCGCCGAAATCGATGGTCACCACATAGGCAGGATTTCTGGATTTTTTGTTGTCCGCAACGCTCAGCACAGTGCCGGCGCGCGCGTCCACCTTGTCGAAATCTTCGATATTGATCATTATTATCCCTCCGTGTTTTTCAGCTTGTGCCCTTACGGCAGCGGTCCCGTCCACCAGACCGGGATGCCGATCGAGTAGCCGAAGGTCCATTCGTCGCCTTTGTCATAGACGATCACCAGTTTGCCGGCGAAGTTGTTCGTCGGGATCGAGAGGCCGAGGCCGACTTCCCACCAGTCTTCCAGCGTGTCCCAATTCAGCATGGACTGGCCGTAGTTGCCGAACATCTCCACGTTGACGCCGCCCCACCACGATTTGAGCATCGTGCGCGCGGCGCCAAGGTGCACCCAGTAGACCTCGTCGCCCTGAAGAGGATGCTGGGCGAGGCTGTATAGTTCCTCGTTGTTGCCGAGCAGAGCCGCATAGGGAATGTTGTCGGCGTCGCCCGTCTTGAGTCCGCCGGAGAAAACGACCTTCCAGTTCTTCCAGACCGGCAGGTAGGCGGTGAAGTTGGTGTTGGTGACCACGGTGCCGTCTGTGGGCAGCCACATGTCGGCGGTCAGGGTCAGCCCCTTGGTGGGCAGCACCGGATCGTCGAGGTCGCTGAAGTTGATGTTCAGATACGGGCCGTCCTTGGTGTCGGAGTCGTTATAGCTGACGTTTTCGACTGCGTAGCCGAGGCCGGCGCGGAATTTGTCGGAGAAGGAACGGTACCAGGCGAGGCGCGCCGAGTACCTCTCGAATTCGTACTTCTCCATATCCTTCGGCTCCGAGCCTTCCCGTATGGCAGAGAGCACGAGGCCGAACTGAGAATCGTGCTCGTCGGCGGGCGGCGTGAAGTAGGTGCCCATGAGGCCCCACCTGTTGCCGATCCTGTATTCGAGCGAGCCTACGTCGCCGGCCGTGAGGATGTCGCGCACCTGGGCCGAGAGTGAGAGCCAGCCGTCCTCAGACATGTTGTCCACATAGCCGCCGATGCCGAACTCGTACTTGGACGGGCGGTCGAGCGAAAAGACCACGGCCACCGTGTCTTTGGTAAGGTTCTCGGCGCGGCCGGAAACGGTGTTGAAATCGTCGCGTTCGCTGAGGTTCCTGACCGTCTTCGCCACTTCGCGCATGTCAAGCGGCTGGCCGATCCAGCCGTCTACTTTGTTGCGCAGTTTGGAGGCGAAGGATTCAGGAATGCCCTCGAAGCGGATATCGGCCACGGTAGGCGCCTTCTGCTGAGGCTGGGCCTTGTGAACGAAGGAAGGATACATTTCATGGCATTTTTTCGAAATTGCGCGGAGCTCGTCGACCTTTTGCTCCGCCGCTTCGACTCCGCGCTGAATGATGACGTCGTAGCCGCTTTCGGACAGAGTGTTGAAGTCGTTCACGTGCGGCGCGATCTCAAGGTCAGCCTGGGCCGCGTTCTCGCGGATCTGGTCCACCATGAGGATATCAAGCGTCTGGGAGCCGACTTCGAGCATGTTGCGCATGGTTTCGCGCGAACGCGTGATGTTCTTGGGCGAGAGGTTGATGGCCAGGATCGGATGGCCAGGGAACATCTTTTTGGCCGCGATGACCGGCAGGTTCGCCTTGAGCCCGCCGTCCACGTACCAGCGGCCGTTGAGCTCCCAGGGTTCGAAGACGCCGGGAATAGACATGGAGGCGCGCAGAGCCGAGGCCAGGTTGCCGTTGCGCAGGGCCACGCTGTCGCCTGTTTCCAGGTCCGTGGTCATGGCCGCGAAGGGAGTCGGCAGCTGATCGAAATCGGATACGGTCACGCGGCCAGTGAGCTCGCTCAAGAACGCGTAGAGATCCTTCGCGTAAAGCAGTCCCAGCTTGCCCTTGAGGGTGCCTTGTTTGCTCATATGAAAGTTGAAGGCGGCGCCGCCGCTTCTGGGCGGACGGCTGTAATCCGCGTTGGCGTTGCGGTTGCCGCTGCGGTCGGAGAGAATCTCCATGAGGTCGACCTTGGACAGCACCGACTCCAGTTCATCGGCGGTCCAGCCGGCCGCGTAGAGCCCGCCCATAATGGCTCCCATGCTGGTGCCTACGATGGCCGCGATCGGCACGTGCTCGCGCTCCAGCACTTTAAAGACGCCTATGTGCGCGAGTCCCTTGGTGCCGCCGCCCGAAAGGACCAGCACCACGCCTTCGCGGTGGGGAAAGCCCCACTCGTCGTTGTGCTTCTGTCCCGCGAGAATGTCGT
>Ga0163159_1001147_pt1 | contig 26809 bp, 20 predicted proteins | sample BioMet9_FD_108702 | JGI IMG/M metagenome (GOLD analysis project Ga0163159, IMG submission 108702) | Microbial communities from bioreactor (seeded with sewage sludge) at Lawrence Berkeley National Lab, California, USA - Biofuel... | ecosystem: Engineered > Bioreactor > Anaerobic > Unclassified ... | reverse complement strand
TTACAATATATTCCATGAGGAGACCTTCCTATCTGATATATTTGCGTGCGAGGCAGTATATCTATTATCTAGGTCTTCTCTTTTTTTTGCAACCCCTTACCGAGAACTATTTTACACTAAGGGTGATTTAATGCCTGCGGGACAGACGAAATTTCCTGGATTGATAAAAATTTTCTTTCATACGTTTTTTCGACTAAATTCTCTGCAAATGTTACAGGATTGTCAAAAAATCTACGCCGATTTGATACAATTCACTGGTATAGTGAACATGGGAGTATTGTATGGTGTATGGGGGAATCTGAGATGGTCAGGAATCAGCGATGGACAGTGATGATGGCATACGGCGCCGTCATCTTGGTAATATTAAGTGTATATACGATGCCATCTGATGGCTTAGGAATCGGACCGTTTACTGCAAGCCTGGATTGGAATGCGTCTGCAGTGAATAGTATTGCGTTTTTAGCGATTTTTGCTGCCCTATATCCTTCTGTCTGGGCCTGCAAAGCCTATGGGCCTGTTGCTGTTTCTATAGGTGGCTTATTGCTCGTGGCAGCCGGGTGCATTGGTAGTATTGCCGGCGGGTCTGTTATAGTGTTGGTAAGCAGCGTTGCTGCGGCATTGGGACTAGGTGTGTGCAGTGTAGCCTTGCCGGGGCTCCTCATGCAGACAAATCCTCAAGATTGCCGCAGTGAAGTTTTAGGATGTACTGCAGCCGCCGCATTTACTGGATATCTTTGTGCGGCGGGACTGCATTATTTTTGTGCCGTGTCACTGCAGCAGATTGAGGCAGTAAGTGGATTGCTCCTCTTGACTGTCGTAGTATACCTGTATCATCAATGTCCTGTTTTTGCACGGCCACACGTTGTTGCGGCAATGTTGGGAAAAAGCCTTCATCAATTGAGGAATACAGTATTGTTGAGTGTTATTTGTTTACTGTTGCTGGCTGGGAATTGTGGATGCTTGATCTGTTTTACTGGTTTTATGGTTTCCCTTTCCGATATATCTCAGGATAGTGCTGTTCTGTACCTGTGGCTTGGCCTTTGGGGAGGTATCTTGGGAAGTGTGGGTATGGGTTGGATATTGGCTAAAACAGTGTATCGTCAATGTCTCTTGGTAAGTTGTACCGTGTTTTCCTTTGTTTTTAGTATCTTGGGATTTCTCCTGCCGACTGGTGCCGTACCGGTTTTGCTGTTTTGTATCTGGTTTGGTATTGGCGGCAGTATAACTTTGCTTTATAGCATGGTTTTGGCACAGGTTGACCTTGTTTATGCTGGACTGGCATTGCTGGCTGGTATGCAGATGCTGGCTTATGTCTTGGCGAGTATCGTAGCAGGGTTATGTGTTGCCGGCGAGCATTGGCTGATAGCGGCACTGATTTGCACTGTCACTATAGTGGCAGCCCTGATTTTAGCGATGGTGCTTTATGAAATGGCAGCAGGCAGTGCCTTATTCATTAATTTAGAAGAAAAAAAGTCTATCAAAAATAAACTTTCATAGAGGAACATTATCGCCAGACAGAGGACAAATGTGATATACTAATAATATAATGTCTAGTGTGAAATATTTCACTATATTTTGCGATATGTTATTATCTAAAAGTGGGGCATTCTCTATGAGATGTATTACAGAGCAGGAAATAGATTCGTTATTGATGTGTTTACCAGGTGATTATTCGATTTTGGCAATCTGTGGTCAATGTTTGCGAAGATTGCGGTACTCGCCAGGAATTTCTAATGTTTTGGGCTATACGGAAGAAGAATACCATCAAATGGCAGATCAAGACGCATTGCAGATAGTGTACAGCGGCGATCGGGAGCGGCTTATACAATCTGTTCAGAAATGCCTGGATGATGGTGTTGTGGACCATGGGAATTATCGCATGGTAAAAAAAGACGGTACCTGTGTCTGGGTCCATACGAAGTCAAAGCTGATAGGGGAACTGGATGGAAATCTGATTATACTCGTATTGTATACGGATACATCGGCAGCATCGGATTGCTATCAGGTATTGTTGGACCATTCTATGACTCAAGTATATGTCAGTGATGCTCAGACGCGGGAAATATTGTATTCCAATACGCTCAAACGGCATCCGGATCATGGTAAGATGATTCCTTATCAAGGAATTTCTTGTCATGAATATATCAAGGGATTGGATCATCCTTGCCCGGATTGCCTGTTCCAGCAGATGCATTTTGGCGAATTTCGTCATTCTGAATGCTATATGGAAGATCAACAACGCTGGTTGTCTGTTGCGGGAGAACGTATTTGTTGGGGTGGCCGCGATGCTGTCGTCCATTATATAGAAGATATCACAGATAGCAAAAATATGCAGATACAACTGGAGAATACACGCGAACGGTATGAATTGGCAATTGAAGGGGCTGAACTTGGCGTTTGGGAATATGATATTCCGGCCCATACTATTTTTAGTCCTAGTAGAAGCTTTGAAAAATTTGGCATTACCAGTGCTATAACCAATGTGCCTCAGTCGATATTGCCGTTGTTTCTGGAAGAAGAACGGCCGCGATTGTTAGCTATGTTCGATGAAATTCATTCGGGGAAACCTAAGGTAAGTGGTTCTTTCTGGATGCAATGGAAAGCGGATATGGCTCCGCAATATGAACGCTGCACGTATTCTGTCGTGACGGATGATGCAGGCAGGCCCATCAAAGCCTGCGGCATAGGCCAGAATATTACTGCACAAAAGCTGGAAGAACAACGGTATAGCCGTACTATACAGGATTTGCTGCAGGCGAATCCTTTATCGCTCTGTGTATTTCGTCTAAATTTGACACAGAATCAGTGCTACGACGGCCAAGGGTCATCGACGTATATCCAGAATATGATCAGCGCCGACACGGCAGATCAGATGTTTTCTAATATTGCGGCGATTATTACTGCCCAGGATGATGCGGAAAAATTTAATGCTCAGTTTAATCGAAAAGCCTTGCTGTATGCATTTCATGCAGGAAACAGGCATATTTCCTTGAGCTATCGGAGAATGGTGGATACGGGTGATTCCCATTGGGTGACGACATATATTAATATGCTGAAGAATCCCAGTACTAATGATGTGGAAGCTATCGTGTATTCTGTGGACACGAATCATGAAAAAGAAGAAGAGCAGATTATAGCGGCCATTACACAGCGGGAATACGATTATATAGCTCTTATTGACGTACGTGACGGCAGTATCTCTTTTTATACGATATCGGATAAGACTGTAGATACTATGCCTTTTCAAAGGGAACGGTATGAGGACAGCGTCCAGGAGTCCTTCATGACTTTTGCAGATATACAGGACCGGCAGAGATGCTTGAAGGAATTAGCCCTTTCCGTCGTACTGGATCGTCTACAGGAGAATGAGGATTATGCCATTTCTTTTCTTATTTACTCCAGCAAGGGAGACCTGCGTCGTAAGCAAATGTCCTTCCGTTATCTGAACGAGACAAAACAAAAAATACTCCTTACCCGGTCTGATGTCACGGCAGCTTTTCAGCAAGAAGAGAATCAGACACAGAAAATCAAACAAGCTTTGCTTTCTGCTGAACGGGCCAATGAAATGAAAACAGACTTTTTATCTAATGTCAGTCATGACATGAGGACACCACTCAATGCAGTATTAGGGTATGCTGGCTTAGCACGGCAATCTGATGATCCTGTAGTGGTCCGTCGATATATAGAAAAAATAGAAAATGCCGGTACGACGTTGCTTTCTCTGATCAATGATACGCTGGATCTGCAGAAAATTGAAACGGGTGCCATTACGCTCAAACAAGAGTCCATCTCCTGTGGAGAAATCATCCATACGATTATCACGGCGGTACAGCCTCTGATTCAGGAAAAACATATCGATTTCGTGTTGGATAACAGTCGTTCAGTCATGGCTACGATTAACGTCGATGCCATGCGATTGGAGGAAATCTGCATCAATTTATTGTCCAATGCCGCAAAATATACACCTGCCGGCGGCCGCGTGGAATTTGTCGTAGAATGCTTAAAATTAGAGCAACATCGTGTCCATGACAGGCTTGTTGTGCGTGATACGGGAATTGGCATCAGCAAAGAATTCTTGCCGAAGATTTTTGAACCATTTTCACAGGAACGGACTGCAGAGACCGCTCATATTGGTGGTTCCGGTTTGGGGCTATCTATCGTGCACCGGCTGGTACAGCTCATGGGGGGACATATCGAAGTGTGCAGCGAACTGGGAAAAGGCTCGGAATTCAGCGTCTATCTTGACTTTGAACGGATTGAAGATGTGTTGCCGGAAGCTATGCCGGACGAAATGGTCTCGCTGGACAGTTTATATGGTAAAACGGTGTTGCTTTGTGAAGATAACATGATGAATATCGAAATTGCTAAAACGTTGTTGGAGATGCAGAAGATGAACGTAGTCACGGCTGAAAACGGCCAGGCAGGCGTAGATATATTTACGGCTTCACCGGCGGGCACCTTTGCGGCAGTCCTCATGGATATCCGCATGCCAATCATGAACGGCTATGAAGCGGCTGCTCAAATCCGCGCATCTAATCATCCGGATGCGGCAGATATACCGATTATCGCTATGTCAGCTGACGCTTATGAAGCAGATGTGCAGCGCAGCATGAATTCCGGTATGAATGGTCATATTGCCAAACCAGTGGATCCATTAGTTCTTTTTACACAATTGGCACGATTAATTGCGAACAGGAGTGAACACGATGAGTAAATTAGTTGTCATTATACAATGTGATATTGTCACGCGCCGTTGCAGCGGCTATGCATGTATGAAAACGTTCTATGGCCGGACGGGGAAGTTTGCAGACTATCCGGAAGACACGCAGTATATGGCCTTTACCTGCGGTGGCTGCTGTGGAGCTGGTGTGGCAGCAAAATTGGAGGACCTGCTGCGTAAAATAAAACGCTGGAAAGATCGGAAAGAAGATGTCGTCATCCACTTGGCATCCTGCGTATGTTCAGATAATTATCACCGTCCGCCTTGTCCGCACTTGGATTATATCCGGGCTATCATCGAACGCAAAGGGTATCCCTGCGTGCTAGGTACCTATATTTCGAAAGGGACATCAAAAAAGAGAGAAGATGGGACGTATCAGTCGTTTTAGATGGACGTCTTAGTATTTTAAAGTGGGGGTATCCTGTTGCTAAGACCTGGTTTTTTTGATTTCCGGTTTTGTCATAACCAGTGTACATTAGGACGAATAATGTGTATAATATGGGTATTACGTTATGAGGAGGCAGGGTATTCATATGTTAAAAGATGTAGATATGGAAGTAAAACAAGCGATTGACCTGGAATTGAACAGGCAGCGCAATAAACTGGAAATGATTGCATCGGAAAACTTTACGAGTCCCGAAGTGATGGAAGCTATGGGTTCAGTCATGACCAATAAGTATGCTGAAGGCTATCCGGGACACCGCTATTATGGCGGTTGTGAGTATGTCGATATCGTCGAAACGCTGGCTATTGAACGAGCTAAGCAGCTGTTTGGTGCAGAACATGCTAATGTACAGCCGCACGCAGGGGCAATGGCTAACACCATCGTTTATTTTGCATTGTTGGAGCCAGGCGATACGATTATGGGTATGAATCTCTCTCATGGCGGTCATTTGTCTCATGGGAGCCCTGTCAATTATTCCGGCAGATTTTATAATATCGTGCCGTATGGTGTTGATGCTGAAACGCAGCGTATCGATTACGATGCTGTAAGGGAACTGGCGTTAAAACATCATCCTAAATTGATCGTAGCAGGTGCCAGTGCCTATCCGCGAATCATCGATTTCAAGAAGTTTGCCGATATCGCTCACGAAGCAGGGGCGCTCCTCATGGTCGATATGGCGCATATTGCTGGTTTGGTAGCAGCAGGTCTGCATCCCAGTCCTGTACCATATGCTGATGTAGTGACTACGACGACGCATAAGACCTTGCGTGGTCCTCGCGGCGGCTTGATCTTATGCAAAGAAAAATATGCCAAAGCGATCGATAAGGCCAACTTCCCAGGAATCCAAGGCGGTCCTCTCATGCATGTCATCGCGGCGAAGGCTGTCGCTTTGAAGCTGGCCATGCAGCCGGAATTCAAAGTCTATCAGCAGCAAATCATCAACAATGCCAAATGTCTGGCAGATACACTCATGGCTGAAGGCTTTACGCTCGTTTCCGGTGGTACGGACAATCATATGATGCTCGTCGACGTCCGGCCCCAGAATCTCACTGGGAAAGATGCAGAAAAGTTGTTGGATGATATCGGTATCACTGTCAACAAGAATACGATTCCGTTCGAAACGACGAGTCCGTTTATTACCAGCGGCCTGCGGATCGGCACACCGGCTTTGACGACCCGGGGCATGAAGGAACCGGAAATGCAGACCATAGGCAAGACGATTGCTGCAGTCTTGACAGCACCAGCCGATGCGGCCGTCCAGGAACAAGCACGGGCAACAGTGGCAGAGCTCTGCCAGCGGTTCCCGCTGTATATGAAATAATCTGTTATGACACGTTAAGTCTATACATTGGTAAGCAAGACGCACATGGGAACGGTATAGTCCGATTCCTAAATTTCACGGTGTTATCAAACTTATCGTTTGGTGCCGTAACGAAATGAGGTAATTTCACTTCATTTTTGTTACGGTACTTTTTTTATGAAATATTATACAAATCTACATCGTTCTGTAACATAAGGGGAGTAAACTAATCACAAGATAAATGAATAATTGGATGGAATCTAATATATTGTGCCGGTTGGCCGGAAAAATAAGAGGGAGATGATCGATAATGGGCCGTCAGGAATACATGGCATTAGCTGCTGAATTTGAACGGCAGAGACAGCAAGGAAGAGATGAAGGAATCAGAGAAACGGCTGTCGAAATGCTTAAAAACGGAATCGATTACTCCGTTATCGTCCGGTGTACGCATCTATCGATGCAAACAATCGTAAAATTGGCCGAACAGCATTTGATGGCGATTTGAACATACATATCTAAAGGATAGAGGAATACAAAAACGAGCCATATCGCCGCTGGTGCGGCAATATGGCTCGTTTTTGTATTTACTTGGTCATAAAAATCTCTCTATATGATGCCTTGGGCCAGCATAGCATCGGCGACTTTGATAAAGGCCGTGATATTGGCGCCGGCTACGAGATTGCCAGGGACGCCGTATTTTTTTGCATTTTGTATGGACTGGTGGTATATATTGGACATGATTTGCTGTAATTTGGAATCGACTTCTTCGAAAGACCAGGAAAGGCGTTCCGCATTTTGTGACATTTCCAAAGCCGATACGGCGACACCGCCGGCATTGGCTGCTTTAGACGGTGCGAACAGCACGCCGTTCTGCTGGAAGTAATCGATTGCATCGAGAGTGGAGGGCATATTGGCACCCTCGCCGATGGCGATGACGCCATTGGCCGTCAATTTCTTAGCGGCGTCTAGATTCAGCTCCCCTTGTGTGGCACAAGGAAGGGCAATATCGCATTTGACATTCCAGATGGCTTTGCTGTCTTCAGAGTACACGGCGTTGGGGCGGGATTGAACGTATTCCTGGATGCGGCCGCGGCGTACTTCTTTGATTTCCTTGAGGAGTGCTACGTCGATGCCTTCGGCGTCATAGACATAACCGTTTGAGTCAGAGCAGGTGACGACGTGGGCACCCAGGGCCTGCGCTTTTTCAATCGCGTATGTAGCGACATTTCCCGATCCCGAGACGACAACCGTTTTTCCCGATAAGGTCAAACCTTTGTCTTTCAGCACTTCCTGCATGAAATATAGCAGGCCGTAGCCTGTCGCTTCTGTACGGGCGAGACTACCCCAGTATCCGAGGCCCTTACCAGTGAGGACACCGGCATCATAGGAATCGCGGATTCGTTTATATTGGCCGAATAGATAGCCTATTTCACGACCGCCTACGCCGATATCGCCGGCTGGTGCATCTACATTCGGGCCGATATGGCGATAGAGTTCGGTCATGAAGCTTTGGCAGAAACGCATGATTTCGTGGTCAGATTTTCCTTTGGGGTCAAAATCGGACCCGCCTTTACCACCGCCAATGGGCAGACCGGTAAGCGCGTTTTTGAAAGTTTGTTCGAAAGCGAGGAATTTCAAAATGCTGAGCGTCACGCTGGGATGGAAGCGCAGGCCCCCTTTATACGGTCCTAGGACGCTGTTCGCCTGGACGCGGAAACCTCTGTTGATATGGAGTACGTTTTTATCATCTTCCCAGGGTACTCGGAATATGATAACTCGTTCTGGTTCTACGAGCCGTTCCAATATTTTGGCGTTGCCATATTGTGGATTTGATTCCAGTGCCGGCACGATAGTCGTCAGTACTTCCTTGACGGCTGTGTGAAATTCGGTCTGTTCTGGATCCCGAGCAATTACTTGTTGCAAGATTTGTTCTGCATATGTTGATACGTCAGTCAATTGTATCGCCTCCATAGTTTTTAGGTTATATTAAGAAAATCATTAAATTTAATCGTGTTGCTTTCACATTATACTATATTGTTAAAAATAAGCGCAATAGATTTGAAGTTTTTTGGTTTTTCTTATTTATCATGATTACTGACGGTATGAACATATACGATTACGAATATTACTTGAAATCATAAATATACATAGCTCAATGCTTTTATGAGATACAAAAAACAGGGACTCTGCCGCAATGGAGAATCCCTGTTTTGTAAGGTTTTGTTATGTCTGCACATTTTCAAAAATGCGACGTATTGTTTTGTACAGCTGCTGGCGTTCCTCTTCACTGATGCCTGCTAAGGCTTTATCTCGATGGGCCGATACCACTTCGTGTAAGTTTGGGAAGAGCTGTTGGGCAAGCGGCGTGAGGGCTGCATATTTTTCTCGGCGGTCTTCGCGGCTGCTGCGTTCGATTAATCCTTTCTTTTCCATCTTACTCAAGGTCTTGGACACGGCTGCCGGTTCTATATGCAGATCGGCAACGATTTCCGATTGGGATAAGCTGCCGTGTTTGCTTACCAGGTTTAAGACAAACCATTCTGAACTGTAAATCCCTAGGTCATGGGTGGAATTGTTCAGTGTTTTAGTGAAGACGCGTATGGTCTGGTAAAGTTGATGGATGAGACGATCATCAGAGGATGGTGGATTTAAGTGCTTGTGCTGTTCCATAGAGAGTCCTTTCTGCGTAGTGGATGAAATATGGACTATTTATCAATTAATTTTCGCGGACAGTCTGGATGTATGCTGCCGGTTTGAAAAAGCGATATAGCAGGAAGGCTGCCAAAAACAGAACCATGACAGCGAGCACATAGCGAAACATGCCGACATATCCTATTGTCCCAGCAATAGTGCCTAGCAGCATGATGCCGCCGCTCGTGCCGACATCAAGCATATTATAGTATGTGGCACTAGCATTACTGCGTCGGTCAGGCGAGACAGAATTGAACAGCCAGGTCATGAGCGACGGCATGATTAAACCAGCGCCTAGGCCGTAGAACACAGAAGCTGTCATCAGGAGCAGGAAGGATTGCGCTACGAGGATGAGAGAAAGGGCTGCCGTATAGGCTATGATGCCTGGCAGGAGTACCCAGAATGGTCCTTTGGCATCATATAATCGGCCTCCAAATGTGCGGCTGAGAAAAATAAATACAGTGCCTATGACGAAGAACAGACCGGCATTTTCGATACCGACTTCATTGGCCATCATGGCGATGAAACTGTTGACCGTGCCGTAGGCAATGCCGAAAAGCATCGTGAGGAAAGAGGGAAAGGCCGTACCACGTTCAAAAAAACGATCACGTAAAGAAAGAGAGTTTCTTTGCGGTGGTACGGACGGAACGGAAAGTGTGCCTTGCGTGGCGCAGAGCTTCGTACTGCCTACGGCTAGCAGGGCAGCAATCGAAGCAAATGCAAACAGATAAGCTTCGTTCCATTGTGTCAGCAAAGCCACGCCTAAAGCCGGGGCAATGCCCATGGATACGGTATTGCCTAAGCCGAAATAACCGACGCCTTCACCACGTCGTGAAGCGGGGATGATATCGACGGCCAGGGCCGCAGCGAACGTCGTTCCCAAGCCGAAGCCTAGTCCCTGGATGATGCGGGCAATCATGAGTGATTGGATGGATGTAAATACCATGAAACTTATCGTTGCAATGAGACATAGGAAAATGCCCATGTACAGACAGCGTTTTTTTCCGACTTTATTGACAAAGACATTGGTGAATAGGCGGATGAAAATCGCTGAAATACCAAAGATACCCGAAATGATGCCGATTTCCGTCCCATTGGCGCCGAGAGATGCGGCATATAAGGGAAGTGTAGGCAACAGACAGTGGAAGCTGCCGAATAACAGGCCGTTGGCGGCGATGATAGCGATGAAATTTTTAGTCCATAAGATAGTATTTGTCATGATGGAGATGAAGTCCTTTCTGTTACATAAATCATTAACTAGTTAATGATTGAGCTAAAAAATAACATCTGTCATAGGACAAATGTTTAACTAGTCAATCAATTTGGTAATTGTAAGTATAAGTCTCTGAAGGATAATTGTCAAGGTAAAGTTAAGGCAGGATGATTAAAAACTATGGGATGTGCGTCCCGCTTGCCTTTGTGGTGGTATGTGTTCCACATCCCGTGGGATATGAGACACTTTTCAATTACATAATGTCTTAGTAAATTCCAGAAACAGGCTGGATATCTAATATGAAGGTTGGCATGAATCCAAGGTGACATTGTCTGTGAGCCAGGGCTTTGGTTAGAGTCTGGAAATCCAGAGCTCTTAAGGCTCCCTTGCTAAGGGGAGCTGGCTCCGGACATGGTTTTTGTCCGGAGACTGAGGGGTTCTTCTCAGCGGCTTCGCCGCGGCAAAGAGAAAACTCTGAGGTTTGGTTTTTGCCGCGTCGGTGACGCTGAGGAAGAACCCTTCCACCGCAAGCGGTCCCCCTTCCCTTAACAGGGACGGCTTTAAAAACCGAAAATTTTCACATGAAGACTGTATCGCGCAGTATCTGGATTTCCAGGTTCTACCAGAAGGAGGCAGCAAAATAGGGACGGCGGCTTTGAACCGCTGAGTCGGTTATTGTTTCACATCCCATGATTTTTTGTACATGTATCAGTGACTGTGATATTACAGTTTTGCATACTATTTGCCAGAACTAAAAAAAATTGGTATACTTAAATTAATAAACTACATTATAGTAGTAAAAATTTAATTATATACTAAAACTGCGATTAGGTAAATATGTTTTTTAAATTTTTTTTGGAGGTTTATGATGAGACAGACAGAACGGTGCGATACGCTGCTTTTCTGGATCGAGCATAGCGCGTTCGGAAAATGGCAGTGGAATCGCCGACCTCTGATTATGAATCAGAGGCAGGATACAAAACGATATTGGAGCAGCTACTTGGGGATGGCCGGATTACTGTAGATGATTTAAACGTTTGTCAGGAGGTTTTACAGTGAATTCGGGAGAAAAACGCAGTGAAGAACGGATCCTCATCCAATCGGCAGCGATGATGGCTCTGGTAGCAGTAGGAGGTACTGTTGCAGGTGTCCTCAGTAATTCCCAGGCAATTTTGTTAGATGGTATATTTTCTTATGTCGCAGTTGTTATTAAAGTCCTCATGCTGGTCACGGCACGGTTGACCCAGCGTGAGACGAGTAAGTATTTTCAATTTGGATATTGGCAGCTTCAGCCTTTGGTGATGATACTGGAAGGATTGTTTACTCTGTTGGTTGTCGTATATGCTTTTGCCGCTGGTTTTTACAGTTTACTAGGCGGTGGTCATACTATGCATTTTGGCATTGCCGTTTATTATGCTTTGTTTTTTACGGTAGCCGATGCGACATATTTTTTGTATGTCCGACATGTCAACAAGAAGCTCAAATCGTATTTGGTCCATTATGACAATATTAGCTGGTTCATCGATGCCGCATTGGCATCGGGCGTCTTGGTCAGTTTTGGTATCGCCTGGTATCTGCAGGGGACGTCTTATGCTCACTGGGGTGTGTATGTAGATCCCTTGGTCATGATTGTCTTAGCTATCCAGATGATTCCTTCAGCAATCAAGATACTGGCCCCTTCTTTCCGGCAGATTCTGGGGATTGCCCCAATGGAATTGCATCAACATGTTCAATCTGTCATGGATGGTTTTATGGAGCGGTATCGTTTTAAAGATTATGTTTCTAGTGTCCAGGAATATGGGAGAGCCAAAATCATAGAAATTGATATTCTCCTGCCGGAAAATTATCCGGTGCAGCGCATTACTGCATTGGACAGGATTCGCAACGAAATCGATAATGCCATTGGATTTCCGGCATATGAGAAATGGGTCACGATTAGTTTTACATCGACCAAGAGATGGATGGCCAAGGATTATGAGTTAGATGAAGCGGGTTGAAGCCGCGGAGGTGTACGTAATGGATGAGTATGATCGGTATTTAGGGTGTATGCTTGGAGGAGCAACAGGCGATGCATTGGGATTTTTAATCGAATTTGATAATTTGGATACGATTCGTAAAAAATTTGGCCCCTATGGTTTGAGGACCGTATTGAAATCCAAATCCAATGGTAATCGCGGGGTCATATCCGATGATACGCAGATGGCGCTGTTTACAGCGGATGGATTGTTATGGGCTGCCCATGACGGGCTTGATCCGGCAGATGGCATCTATCGTTCTTATATGCGCTGGTATTACACACAGACGAAAAAGGTGGTTTGTCAGGATCAGGCGGACTGGATGAAACGGCAGCCTCATGAAGAATTCTGGCAGTATGATTTAATGGGAGCCCGCGAGTTGTTTGTCCGTCGGGCGCCGGGGATGACTTGCCTGAAGGCCTTGTCTTCAGGACGGCAAGGTTGCGTGGACCATTGTCTCAATGATAGTAAAGGTTGCGGCACGGTGATGCGGGCGGCTCCGGTAGGCCTGTTTTATGCCGGCGACCCGGAACAGGCTTTTCGTGTAGGCTGTCAGTCTGGGGCCATTACCCATGGGAATCCGTCAGGATATTTGACGGCCGGCGTGTTAAGCGCTATCATTTCCTATTTGGTACAGGGTATTCCTTTTGGTCAAGCTTTGACGTGGGCTGTAGATATGTTGAAATCCAAGGACAAGAAGCAGGAAGTCGTCAGAGCCGTGTCCCGTGCGTTGGATGAAGCCGTTTCACAGCGCAGCCCCATTCTTTCCATAGAACGGATCGGTCCCGGCTGGGTTGCTGAGGAAGCTCTGGCCATTGCCGTATATTGCATCCTCAAGACTGATACGTTGAAGGATGCGGTCATCATGGCTTGCAATCATGACGGCGACAGTGATTCTTGCGGTGCCGTATGTGGCAACATGGCAGGTGCGATTTATGGTTCCGAAGCAGTGCCAATGAATTGGACCAAACATCTCGAATGTCTGGATCTACTAGGTACCATGGCCGATTGCCTGTATAAGAACCACGGTCAGGACAGGGAGCAGAAGCTATCATGAAACATATAACCGTTGCGGCGGCCATACTTGTCCAGAATGGAGCTGTCCTCTGCCTGCGGCGCGGTGCTTCGCCGTATGACTATATACGGGGGAAGTTCGAATTCCCGGGCGGCAAGGTGGAAGCGGATGAAACGTCGGCAGCAGCACTGGCAAGAGAATTACGGGAAGAACTTGATTTATCAGTCCCTGTGGCGGAACAAGATTTCTATATGGTGACAGAATACACGTATCCTGATTTTTCCATTACGCTGTACACGTATAAAATTGTCTTAGCCGACAGACAGTTTACCATGAAAGAACATACGGAGTCACGCTGGTTGCAGCCACAGGAACTCCGGCAAATACAGTGGCCACAGGCCAATATACCAATCCTAACAAAATTAGCCGTATCTGGTGTTTAACCGGATATAAAAAACGCGATCGTCATGATCGCGTTTTTTTGTGGGCTTTTATTTAAAATTGTGTGAGCAGATTGCCTTCCACATCGAATTCTAATGGCTGCGGTGTACTTTCTGCAGATAATCCGGTATAGTGGCCTTGGACTACATCCTTGTAGTATGCTTCAGATAGCATGATTTCGCCGATGTGCAGGCTGTTGTGGATCCGTATGATCCGGGCATGGTCCTTGTCGACGCCATTTAGTGTGCGGATGCATGCCTGGATGGCTTCCTTGTCCGTCGCCATGATGATGGGAATGATGGCCGACCGCAGGACTGTACTGGTCAGGCAATTGGGATACATTTTTTGTAAATCCATCTTATCGAATAAACGTTTCGTAATGACGCTGGCCAGGCCTGATCCTAGCGCATTGCCATGGGAACAATCGGTCAAATCCAACATGCATGTGCGCTGTACATTGACGCCGCCTTTGGCAAACTCCGTAGAAAAGGTTCCCGTGATGTTGGGGTCGACGCCGGTGCCACTGTAATTTTTACCGATTTCATCGACAATGAGGACATCGCCTTCACCGACAATCAGACTGGGCATACAGGTGGCGGCATATTTTAGTAGTTCTGGTTCGCGTGCCAGAATATCGTCGCGGTGGATGGCCTCGATCTTGCAGGTTTCATCATAGGCGTTTTCCATACAGGGGATGGCAAGCAATATAGGTCCGTTGGCTAGTACGACTTTGGCATTGGCAGGCAGGTTGATGGCCATTTTTCCCATGCCGTCGCTATGGACACTTTCAGCGCCTTTTTGTTTTCCCAGACCGACGACCATCATCTTGCAGGGGCCGCTTTCATAGGGACCACGGAAAGCATTGTGCAGCTTTAGCCGGCACGATACGATGATACCATCCGATTCATAGGCATTTTTATCCATATAGACGGGCTTTCCATATTCAGATGTACCTAGGCGGACCGTGTCCATAGACGAACGGAGAGGACAGCCCATGGACTCTTCGGTAATATTGTAGCCGGCCAGGATTTCCAGTTGTCCTGCGGCAGTGGCGCCGCCGTGGCTGCCCATGGCAGGGACGATAAAGGGATGGGCCTGCCGTGATTTGACATAATCTACGATGGCCTTAGTGATGATATCGACGTTGGCAATGCCGCGGCTGCCAGCAGTAATGGCGATATGCATACCAGGCTGGATCAATTCGCGGACTCGGTCCTTTGATAGCTCCGCACAAACGACAGCGGGGATATCCTCGGGGGCGATGCGGGGACGGGGAAATGATTGTCTGGCCTTGAACATCTTAGGGATAGGGACATTTGCTAATAATTGCGAGACGATACCGCCTTTTTGTATTTCCATGAAAATAGCCTCCTTGACTATGTGAGTAGTGATTATAAAAATTAGGATATAGTTCCTGTAACATCATTTGTATCATTATAGCACACCGGCAAACAATCAAGACGGGTCTTTTTCGGTTGCTTCCGTGTGTTTCAGTTCAATCCGCTTGATATCGCCGACGATGAATAAGTAGGACATGGCACCGATGAAACCAACACAGCCTACATACAATAAGGCACCATTGAAGGAACCAGTGGATTTGATGATATAGCCGATGGCCAGGGGCGTGACGATGCTGGCGATATTGCCGCAGAAATTGAATACGCCGCCGCTGATTCCCATCAGTTCCTTAGGTGACGTATCGCCGACGACGCACCAGCCCAGATTGCCGACTCCTTTAGAAAAGAAGGCTAGGGACATGACGGCTACGACCAGTGCATCCGCTTCGACATAATTGGCAGCGATGATGGAGCTGGAAAACAGCAAGCCCAGGATAATCGGCGTCTTGCGGGCTACCGTCAGGCTATAGCCATGCCGGATCAGCCAATCAGACCAGGTGCCGCCAGTCATGCCGCCAATAAATCCGGCTATGGCAGGAATGGAAGCGACGATGCCTACTTTGAGCAGCGACATGCCTTTGGCTTCAATCAGATAGGTCGGGAACCAAGTCAGGAAAAACCAGGTGATGGATGTCAAACAAAACTGTCCCAGGTATACACCCAGCATCATACGATTGGATATGAGTGATTTGACTTGATACCAATGGATTTTTTCTTTCTTTTCGCCGATGTTGGACATGCCGCCGCCGGCTTGGATATAGTCAAGTTCTGCCTGATTGATGCCTTTGAATTTCTTTGGTTCACGAATGAATTTCAACCAGAACAGGCCTAAGAAAATACCGATGGCACCAGCCCAGAAGAAAATATAATGCCAGCTGTAATACTGCAGTGTCCAAACCATAAGCGGTGTAAAGACGGCCAGGGAGAAATACTGACCTGTCTGGAAGACGGCTGTGGCGAAACCGCGTTCATGTGTAGGAAACCACATGACAGTCAGGCGGCTGTTGGCCGGAAAGGCCGGTGCTTCAGCAATTCCCATGAGGAATCGCAGACAGAACAGCATGACAAACGTGGCCGATACATAACCGACAAACCCCTGGCAGAACGTGAAGATGGACCACAGGATGAGTCCCGAGCCGTATACGAGGCGGGCACCATATTTGTCGAGAATCCAGCCGCCGGGAATCTGCATACTCGTATAGGCCCAGCCGAAGGCTGAAAAGGCCATGCCCATAGTGACCGTATCGAAACCGAATTCCTTTCTCATGAAGGGGGCCGCGACAGATAAGGTGGCTCTGTCGGCATAGTTAAAGGCTGTGACGATAAAAATGATTGCCAAGATAAAGTAACGTACATTAGTTTTTTTTGTGACTTGTGGTGCAGTCATATGGATCTCCTCCTGTAAACACTTAGAATAGTTTGTTTGAAAATATATATGAAATATTCGTGCCAATATCATGCTCACTGTTTTTGCGATAAAATGGAATAAATATTTGAATATTGAAATTTTACGTTCTATATTGTAAAATACATTTGTGCTATAATCGGAACAAATATATTGAAATGGTGGACGGCGAATTCTATAATAGTACTAATACATCTAGGATCAGGAAAGGATTTTCATCATGAAGAAAATAGTATTCATGGCACCGGATAAATTTATGTATGATCAGGTGCGGCGTATAGCCCATGAAAACGGGTTGGAACATCAAATAGAATATCATCAGGCGACGCTCATGAATGCCGTGGCTATTGCCCGGGCACTCGATCCGGAGCGGGTCGATGTCATTGTATGTCGTGGCGGTACGGCTCATTTGCTCTTGCAGGAACGGCTGGCCATTCCTATCGTGGAAATAGTTGTCAGCGGTCAGGATTTAGCGCAGGCCTTTTATTCAGCAAAACAGGTGACCGGGTTGGAACGTCCTAAAATCGCCTTTCATGCTTTTAAGAACATGGTGTATAACATTGAAGTACTGCCACGGATACTGGGCATCGATTTGAAGATTTACCGTTTGGAGGATACAGCTGATATTCCTAAAAAGATAGACGATGTCATCAAAGATGGTGCCGATATCGTTATTGGCGGCGTACGGACGATTACGTTGGCCCAAGCGGCCGGTTTTAAAACATTGCCCATGCATTCCAGTGATTTTTCTATCCGTACGGCCTTGATAGAAGCGCTGCGCATCGTGAAAGCCAGGGAGTTTGAAAAAGAACGGACGCAGCGATTCAAAGCTCTTATCGACGGTGCCGCCGAAGGCATTATCGGCGTCGATGCGGCGAAGTGTATCAATACATTTAATCGCCAGGCGGAACAACTCCTGCGCTGTCCGTCGGTTCAAGTATTAGGACGACCTCTGACGAATGTCATTTCCGGACTGGATTTGGCGGCCTGTTTCCAGACGGGGAAAGACAGCATTGGCCAGACGCTGAAGGTGGGCAGCAGTTGGTTCAGTTTCAACATATCGCCTATTGTAGTCAATAACTCCGTCGTAGGAGCCATCATCGCCTTCCAGGATATTACGCGCATCCAGGAAATCGAAGCTCGCATACGTCATGAAGTGGTTGCCAAAAAAATGACTGCCAAGTATCGTTTTTCTGATATTTTGGGTCAATCGCCGCAAATAATGGAAGCACGGCGTATTGCCGAAGAATTTTCACATGTCGATGCGGCCGTGCTGATTCTGGGAGAATCGGGCACGGGCAAAGAATTATTTGCCCAAAGCATCCATGCCAATAGCAGCCGGAAAAATGGGCCTTTCGTGGCGGTCAACTGTGCTGCACTACCGGCTAATCTGCTGGAGAGTGAACTTTTCGGTTACGTAGAAGGCGCTTTTACCGGTGCCCGCAAAAAAGGAAAGCCCGGATTATTTGAAATGGCTCATTGCGGTACGTTGTTCCTGGATGAAATCGCTGAAATGGATCCGTACAGCCAGAGCCGGCTCCTGCGCGTCCTACAGGAAAAACAAGTCATGCGGCTGGGCGATGATAAATACATACCCGTAGATGTGAGGTTCATCACTGCTACGAACAAACCATTGCGGACTATGGTGCAAAAAGGAGAATTCCGCGCCGATTTATATTATCGTATCAAAGTATTGACGGTGCATATTCCCGCATTGTGCCAGCGCATAGGCGATATCATCGTCTTGGCCCGGGAATTCCTCCGGAAATATAATAACGAATATCATGAACAGGTCCAATTGGATGCAGAAGCTTATCGTTATTTGACACAATATAATTGGCCGGGAAATGTGCGTGAACTACAACATTTCATGGAACGGCTCGTCGTCATATGCAAAGAAAAAGTGATAAAAGGGCAGGCCATCCTGGCTTATTGGGATGAAGAAGATTTTGCTGATGGACACATGGCGGAGGTCCCCGAGAATAGGAGTTCTCAGGTGAAGGTAGTACTGCAGTCACAGGAAGAAATCGAACTGCGGCGCTGTCTCGACATATGCGATTATAATTTGACGAAAACAGCTAAGATGCTGGGGCTTAGCCGCGGGACCATATATCGGCGATTGCATAAATACGATATTGAAGTCAGCAAAACCTGGTAAAATTCATTTCTTGACATTTTATATCCTGGTGGTATAATATTTTTCAATAATTTCAAATTATACTATTGGTATATTATTAGCTATATTTTTCTTCTTCCCCAGTAGCAATATATAGTTAATCATATAATGAAAGCCGTTTCAGACAGGAATATATCTTGCTGGAACGGCTTTTTTAAAGAATGTATTATTTTTTTTGTCATGGCTAATCTTGTTTTTGTGAAAAAGCGGCTATATAATAAAATTCACTACCACTACTATGTAATTTATATCTGCAAACGAAGGGAATCTACTATGGAAGTATGGAAACGGAATCTTTGGATTTGTTGCGCTGCCAGTTTCATCGTGTCCGTAGGCATGAGCCAGATGGCTCCGATGCTGCCATTGTATATTGCCGAATTGGGCGTTCACGATGTCGATGAAATAGAACGGTGGGCCGGCATCATATATGGGGCTAATTTTATCAGCCTGGCTATATTTTCGCCTATTTGGGGACGGTTATCTGACCGCTATGGCCGCAAGCCTATGGCGTTGCGGGCCAGCCTTTGGCTGGGTATCATCATGATCGGCATGGGCTTGGCTCAGAATGTGTACCAGCTTACGGCACTGCGTCTGGCCCAAGGCGCTTTGAGCGGCTTCCAGGCGTCGGTCATTCCCTTGGTCGCCCAGGAAGCACCGGATGAACGATCTGGCTGGGCCTTGGGTATATTTTTTACGGCGCAGGTCAGTGGTACCTTGCTGGGACCCATCGTGGGGGGATTCCTGGCTGAGATGACGGGATACAGGCATACGTTTTTTATTATCGGCATTTGTTGTTTCCTGGGATTTTTGTCTTTGTTCAAAGTCCATGAAACGGTGCGTTCACAGGCTCGGGAGCAGGCTGCGGCGCTATCTCTGGGGGATACATTCCGGTTGCTGCCCAGTCGGCAGCTCATCATCGGATTATTTGGGACGACATTGGTCATGCAGTTTGCCACCATGTCCATCCAGCCCATCATTACCGTCTATATTACGCAGTTGGTCACATCGATGGATCATATCGCTCTCATTGCCGGTATCGTCTTTTCCTGCGCCGGCTTTGCTAGTATGCTCGCGGCTTCGCGGTTAGGGAAACTGGCTGACCGGGTAGGATCGCACAAGGTATTGCTGGCATCACTGATTATCGCCGGTTTGTCGGTCTTGCCGCAAGGACTGGTGCGGACTCCAGTAGAGCTGGGTATCCTGCGCTTTTTCTTTGGCATCGGCGTAGCTGGTCTGTTGCCGTCAGTGAACAATTTGATCCGCCAATATACACCGCCAGCTTGTCTGGGCAGGATTTATGGATTTAATCAATCGGCACAATTCCTGGGGATGTTTGCCGGGGCTTCCCTGGGTGGACAAATCGCGGCTGCCATCGGTATTGCCAATGTATTCTTTATTACGGCGGCAGTCCTATTGGTCAACGCTGTCTGGTGTCGCGGCATGGTGTATGCCGCCATTCAATCAGAGCATTTAAGAACATGATAATGCAGTACGTTACGCATGGTTGATACCTCTATCAGCCGTGCGTTTTTTGTGTGCGGGATTCATGCTAAAATTGTTAGTCCATGGTTGCACCGCCAGTTTTTCAGCGGTATACTTTTATTATATCAATTATTAATATACTCTTAGAAATATAATATGATTTCTATTTTATGTATATTGTAATTCAGCGCGATTAAGATGTGGATTGTATATCCAGAATTATTGTTTGGGTTGGAAACAATCCGTTTATAAACTTACGATTGGCGGGTAAAAGAATACTGAACAGACTCCCAATTGAAGAGGAGGATATCATATGTTGAAATTTTGTCCCAATTGCGGTGCAAAGGTGATTGGCAGCGGAAAGTTTTGCGTAGAATGTGGCATTTCCTTCGAAGAGCTGCTAAAAGAACAGCAGGCTGGTTCGGCAGAACCAGTGTCAGAAGAAAAGGAAGATGTTCCGGAGGAAAAGGCTTTATTGGAAGAAACGCAGACTACTGATGTCAGTGAATCAGAACCGGCAACGGAACCGGACAAGGAAATAGTGCCAGTAGATGAAACGGATAACAGATGTTTTCCCTTGGCAGGAGATACCTTGCAATTTGGGCATGAACTGGATTTGTATAATAGCGTCCGCAGGGAATTTGTCATAGAGGCCTATCGTAATAAAAATATTTTCTGTCAGGCCTATCGGGAAAATGTGTCTGGGTTTGATAGTATGTGCGAACGCGGTGTAGATTTGTTTTATGAGCGGATCCGCCATGCCGTCAGTCTGGGTGTAGACATATTGGTGAAGCTTGGCGTACGCGAGTATGATTATTCCCGTTTATTAAAGAAATATTTGGAAAGAGTGGATGTAGACAGCTATTTGGATGTCTTACAGAAAAAGGTAGGGGAGGTCGAAACGGCTGTAAACAATTTGGAAAAGTACCGGAATTTGCAGCGGAACAGCCGCAGTGAATGGGTTGGCGGTGGATTTGGTCTCAGTGGTGCTATATCGGGAGCGATGAAGGCCGGTATGCTGAACATGGGTACCAGGGCTATCCGTGGCATTGGTGACTCCATTACTGACTCCAATGACCGGCGCAAGATTGAAAAGATGAAGGCGCGTGTTTTTGAGGATACTGCCATCGTTCGTTCATTAGAATATGGCGTAGGATGCTGTTCTTTCAACGTATTCATTATTCTGGCCGATATATTGTCTATCGATGCAGATATCCAAGCTGATGCGGCTCTAGCTCGTTTTAATATCGCTGTCGACCAAATGAAGCGGAATCAAATCAGTTTGGATGCATTTCAGCGGGAACTGCTCGAAGTCATCCGATTGAACCCGTTTGAAGTGCAGCCGTATGTCACATTATATATGGCCAATGACCAGCTCAATAAGGAAATCGTCCCAGTAGCGGATTACTTCGGAGTGTTAGAGGAATATACCCATACGATTCGCGGCGTGGATCAGCGGCGTTTACGGGAAAATGTCTTGACAGATAAAGACACGTTGGAGAACATAGCAAAAAAGAGAGAAGTATTGCAGCACATCTTGGAAGTCAATCCGGATATGCAGCAGTCCATCGCGGAAAAGGACGAGGCTTTAAAAGTAAGACAGGACTTACTGGAGCAAGAAGATGGACCGTATAAGGTAGCCATGATGTACGAATCAGGTGATAGTATACATCAGGATATGGATTTGGCACTGTATTGGTATGAAACGGCAGCAGAAGACGGCAGTGTAGCAGCAATGGCGCGTTTGGCCCATATATATGATGAAGGTATCGGTGTTTTGAGCGATGATGAAGAAGCTGCTAAGTGGTACGGAAAAGCGGCTGCTGCCGGTGACGTCGATGCTATGAATGCTATTGGTATGAAATATATTGCTGGTAAGGGCGTTGAGCAGGACTACGAGCAGGCACTGGCTTGGTTTGAACGGGCTGCCGCATTAGGGCATGCGAATGCCATGTATAACGCCGGGTGTTTGTACGAAAGCGGGAACGGCACGGAGCGCGACTATGCTAAAGCGATGGCATTGTTTGAGAAGGCCGCTGCCGCAGGAGATATAGATTCCCTCTATAAAATAGGGCGGTTTTATGAAATGGGTTTAGGCGTAACAGATAATGCCGAGCAGGCCTTGGTTTGGTACAAAAAGGCCTTAGATCAAGGGCAGCGTAATGCTCAGGCAGCTCTGGATCACTTGCAACAGATCCAGAGTTGTAGACAACGGGCAGAAGCGGGAAATGTTGATGATATGTTTACGCTGGGTACCATGTATGAAGATGGCAAGGATATCAAGCAAAGTGATACGCTAGCATTGCAATGGTATAAAAAAGCTTCAGAACTTGGCCATGATGACGCTATGCTGGCCCTGGCTATATTGTTGTGTTATGGCGATGAACCGGTAAAAAATGTGGAACAAGGATTGTATTGGTTTCAACAATCGGCAATGGCGGGAAATATCAATGCCATGTATGCCTTAGGAAACCTGTATGGCGATGCAGAAGGTATTTGCCCCGATGTGTCACAAGCAGTTTACTGGTATCAGCAGGCTGCGAGCTGCGGCTATATTACGGCGATTTATAAAGTTGGCAGTATATATGAAAGTGATAAGTATGGAGCACCAGATCCTATGAGAGTGCTGCAGTGGTACCGGTCCCAAAGGCCGCTGTTGCTGAAATTGATTGATTTGTATCGACAGCATGCCCGGTATCTTTATCCGGATATTCCGCCGAAAAAGATGAAGAATGTGTTCAACAGCTATGCCAAGAATATTTCTTGGCTGACCGAGGATGATGTCCTCGTTTTACATGATGACACATTATTTGGTAATGCTAAAGACGGATTCCTCGTTACCGTGGCAGGCATCGTGGCCAGTGAATTTCCAGATAGAGGCCTCATAAAATTTCAGGATATCAAAGATGCATACGCCGACGACAATTTGACTCTCGTGCTCACGTCAGGACAATGCCTTGAGCTTTCTACTTTAAAAAAATCGATTGCGGAGGCAGTGAATGATATGCTCCATTATATCATCAGTGATGATCTGGTACCGCAGCTGGTTGTAAAAAGAAGAATTGCACCTCCGTCTCCATCTCCATCTGTACAGGATATGGATGCTGCCCCAGCGGGACAGGATGGTTCTGTTACCGCTGATGCCGGTACTTCGTCTGTAGTGTATCGTTTTTGCCCGCAGTGTGGTCATAAATTGGACGAAAATGCGAAGTTTTGTACGCAATGTGGTAAGAAAATCCGTGATTGAAATGGGCAGATATAGCTAGGTAGCACACGATTTTTAATCAGCCTGTTCTATCAGGAAGGAGTCAAAAGTATGAAAATAAGGACTATTGTGCCGGCAGATGATGTCAGTCTGGCCGCGATTATCAGAAAAAATCTCGAAGAATATGATCTTGCTATTCCAGGTACTGCCTACTTTGATCCCGAATTGGATCATTTGAGCGCATTTTATCAGGCATCTCCCCAGCGGGAATATTTTGTCGCAGTAGACGATGAAGACCGTGTTTTGGGCGGTGTCGGCATTGCGGAATTTGTTGGCGATAACCAATACGCGGAGTTACAGAAATTATACTTGGATAATTCAGTAAAAGGTCAAGGAATCAGCTATCCTTTGGTTGATCATGTAGTTCAGTTTGCTAAAAAGTCAGGATACCATAAACTCTATCTTGAAACCTATCATTCTCTCGTGACAGCGATACATGTCTATGAACGGACTGATTTTATCCGTCTGCCGCAACCTTTGCCGGGAAGCCAGCATGGAACGATGGATGTATTCTTTTTACGTGATATTTTGTAATCAAGGCATAGAAATATTGTTGCAATTTGTATGGTCTGGAGTGGTTGGGACGTTAGGGCTTACTCGACGGAGGTAGTCGACTTATGGATGATAAACAAATTATTCTGGAGCAAGAAGAAGAAATAAAAGATTTATTGGCAGCAGTACCAGGGGGCATTTTCAAGTATGAAGCCAAGCCAAGAGGTCAATTTACCTTTATTAGTGCCCAACTGCTTCGCCTGTTGGGATATACTGAACAAGAGTTCAGAGAAAAATTCAATAATTGTTTTGACGATATGGTTTATGAAGAAGATCGGGCTAAGGTATTGCAATCCATTAACGAACAGATCCAATGCGGTGAATTTGATACGTGTGAATATCGGATCGAAACAAAAAGCGGCTTCCTGCGTTGGTTTTATGATGTAGGTCATTTGGTAAAAGATGAGCAAGGTAATAAATGGTTCTATGTAGTTGTCGTGGATATCGATGACCGCCGGCGGCTGCGTGAAGAACGAGAAGTAAAAAAGCAATTGGAAGAACAATTAAATGCGGCCCGAGCTGCCAATAGAGAAAAGTCTTTATTCCTTGCCGACGTAAGCCACGATATGCGGACACCGCTGAACGGCATCATTGGCTTTACGGAATTAGCTTTACTCGAGGAGACTATTGAAAAGAAACAGGAATACTTGCAGAAAATCAAGAGTTCAGGCTATTCGCTGCTTCGCCTGCTCCAGGATACGCTGAATCTGAGCAAGATAGAAGCGGGGACCTATACCTTGCATGCCTTGCCCTGTAATTATGATGACATACTGCAGTCTGTCGTTATGGCAGTGCGGCCGCTGGCTGATGCTAAAAATATCCATTTTACTGTAGAAGATCAGCGGGCTATGAAGGCTCAGATTAATGCCGATGCCGCCAAAGTTCAGGAAATCATGATGAATCTGCTCACGAATGCTGTTAAGTTCACTCCTCGTGGTGGGAGAGTAGAATTGATCATAGAATGTTTGCAGTCCACTTCATCTTACATCAAAGATAAAATCGTCGTTCGTGATAATGGCCGCGGCATCAGCCCAGAATTCCTGCCGCATATCTTCGAAGCGTTTTCTCAGGAACGCGAGTGGGATGAAGATAATACGAGCGGGACTGGATTGGGGTTATCGATCGTCAAGAAATTAGTGGAATTAATGCATGGCCGCATTGAAGTAAAAAGTATCCAGGGAAAAGGGAGTACATTTACCCTGTATTTAGGTTTTGAAAGATTAGAAGGTTATACAGCGAAGAAGCAGGGCGATGCGTCGCCGGTCATCCAGCTCAAAGGCAAGCAGATCCTGTTATGTGAAGATAATGAGATCAATGTAGAAATCGTCCAGCGCCTGCTGGAATATGAAGGGGTCATCGTCACGGTGACACGCAATGGCCAGGAATGTCTAGATGCTTTTGATGAAGTGGTTCCAGGACATTATGATGCTATCCTGATGGATGTGCGGATGCCTGTCATGGATGGGCTGACAGCTACAAAAATTCTTCGCCAACGCAATCGTGAGGATGCCGAAATCATTCCTATCATCGCCTTGAGCGGCAACGCCTATCAAGAGGACATCGAAAGAGCATTAGCGGCCGGTGTCAATGATTATATCACCAAGCCAGTCGTACCGGACATACTGTTCCGCACGTTGGCAGCATGGATAAAATGAATTACCAGTCATCAGCCGCTACATCGGTAAAGGAGGATTCCTATGTCTGTTGATATCGTCTATGCTTATGGACAGATACCTGCCGTGCAGGATTTACTTAAAGAATATGGTGCATTCTTGTTGGAACGGAATCCATCTTTTGGAGAAAGCTTGATGCTGCAGGATTACGACCATGAAGTGGAAAATCTGGAAAATAAATACGGAATGCCCGATGGGAGGTTCTATCTGATTCGGGTGGATGGAACTACGGCTGGCTGTATAGCGTTCCACCGGTTTGATGGCCAGCGCTGTGAATTGAAGCGGATGTATGTGCGGCCGCAGTTCCGAGGCAGAAAGCTGGCATCGAAACTATTGCAACGCGCTTTGGACGATGCCCGTGCAGCCGGATATCAAGCCGTGCTGTTGGATACGATGCCCGTTCTGGGGGAAGCGTTGCAACTATATAGAAAAAATGGGTTTTACGATATCCCTGCCTACTACGATACGCCTGTCAAGTCGACCATATTTATGTGTAAAATCCTATGAAAGGACCTGGTAGCTACCGAATATATCCGTGATTGCTGGTTAAAGGCATATCAGGCGGTTAATCGTAGTATTATATTGTAATGTTGTAATAAAATAACTATATAAAATACCGGCCAGAAACCATATTCTATTTCTGACCGGTATTTAGTATTTGTCTTTAAATTTGCAAAAATTCATTCGTCAGGATACCTTTAATGCGCAAACGGAATGAATTGATTGTTTCATGAATAATTACTTGATTTCAAATTGACCATATTGTGCGATTTATATTTATAACTCAAACTTCGCACCTTAAAAACATCTATAATCACAATAATATAGCCGTTACGCAGCTACTGATATTTCAGACTCGCAGACAGAATTGACCTGTTTGATCCGGTTTGGCAGCGATGCCATGAAATCCGCTACCATTGCTGCCAATTTGTCAGAGTCCATCACGTCGGCTCGTTCAATCTGTTTAACGAACTCCAGGATGATAAGCTCTACAGCGGTGGTCAATGTTACATCAGACA
>Ga0163159_1001143_pt1 | contig 26928 bp, 17 predicted proteins | sample BioMet9_FD_108702 | JGI IMG/M metagenome (GOLD analysis project Ga0163159, IMG submission 108702) | Microbial communities from bioreactor (seeded with sewage sludge) at Lawrence Berkeley National Lab, California, USA - Biofuel... | ecosystem: Engineered > Bioreactor > Anaerobic > Unclassified ... | reverse complement strand
CGCCGGAAGGCTTCTTCTATAGTATTTTGATGGACCTGCGCATGCCGGTATTGGACGGATATACCGCGGCGAAAGCAATCCGGATGCTGAAGCGTTCCGATGCGCCGGATATACCGATCATAGCCTTATCCGCAGACGCCTTTGAAGAAAACAAAAAAATGGCGTCGGAGGCAGGAATGACAGGTTATCTTACAAAGCCGGTTGACCCGGCAAAGCTTGTCATGGAGCTGTCAAAAAAGTAAAAGGCAAGATGACTTGAACATCTGATTGACAAAGATCTTTTTGAGGCATAACCTTAAGATTAGGTGGACATCATTTTTTCAGCGCAAAGATCATGTCTGCTTCTCACTTCAAACAGGAATCGATAAATGATGGCATATGTTTGTCTGACCGGCAAGAGGTATCCCGCATTACCCGAGGCACCTGCATTTCACGCGAAGCTGAAGATGGGAAGGATAATTTATGATTAATGGAGTTCGGTCTCATATAAATGAGCAATGGATTAAGAAAGTAATTGCCGCCTTCCTCATCATGATCTTGTTTATTGCCCTATTTCCAGCAGTAAAAGCCAGTGCCGCGGAGAATCATGATCAAGTCGTCAAAATCGGCTATTATTTTGACAGCGATTATTATTACAAAGATAATAATGGGAATTACTGCGGGTATGATGTGGAATATTTTTATGAGATTTCCAAATATACAAACTGGCAATACCAATATATAGATTTCAGCAGCTTTGAGGATGCGTATGCTGCGCTTCAAGCCGGCGAGATTGATCTTCTGCCTTCGCTCTTCTATACGGAAGAGAGGGCAAATACGCTGCTCCTTTCAAGCTACGATATGGGCGCGGTTTATGTTACAATCATCGTACCGCCGACAAATGATACGATTGCATATAATGATTGTTCCGCGCTGGAAGGCAAGAGGGTCGGCATCCTTTCAGATTCCTATGACGGCGAAAAATTCCGTGAATGGGCAGGAGAACAGGGACTGAACACAAATATCATCCCCATGCCTTCTACGGAGGATTTGCTAAAAGCCCTGGACGACGGAAGTCTGGACGCAGTCGCCATTTCCTATCTGGGTTCCAGCAGTACTTACCGCATCATCAAAGAATTTTCCCCGATGAAGATGTACATCGGCATGCCGAAAGACCATACGGAGCTGATGGAACAGCTGAATGGCGCCCTGGAAGAGATCACCATTGAAACGCCGGATTTTGCGGGGAACCTCTACAGTAAATACTATATTGCAAATCAGCAGCAGGCCCCGGTATTCACAAAAGAAGAGCAAAGCTATATTGCCGCAAGCAGGGAATTGTCTGTTGCGGTCCTGAACAATGCCGCTCCCTTTTCTTGCCTGGCGGGAGACGGCACCTTGACAGGTGCGACAATAGACTATTTTAACAGGATATCTCAGATTTCCGGTCTTCAATTTTCGTTCAAGGGCTATGATACACAGGAAGGCGTCATCGAAGCGGTAAAAAGCGGTCAGGCCGACATTGCCGGGGCCATGGTTTACGATGCCGTGGAAGCCTCAAAGGATAATATCTTACTGACCAATTCTTTCATTGGCATGGCGCTTACTCAGGTAACGCTGCGGGGTGCAGACTACATCAATACCATGGCGGTTCCGTCCTACCTGCTTTCAACCGTTGGAAACAGTATTGCGGGTACAAATGTCACCGTTAAAACATACAATACCACTGCTGAATGTATGCAGGCGCTGAAAAATGGAGACGCCGAAGGTGCTGTGATGAATACCTATTCTGCCAATTATTATATGAACAGCGGCAGGACGGACTCATTAAACATTACTGTCATGAACGGACTTTCATATCGCCTGGCAGCGGGACTTTCCTCTGCAAACGACAGGACCCTGCTCTCGATTCTGAACCGCTGCATCCGCTATTCCAACGCGACAACTATGAATGAGCTGATTATCAAGCATTCTCAGGAAAGCGACTCATCCCTGCAGGCAACGTTGAACCGGATACCGGTCTCCTGGCTTTTTGGCTTTGCCACAATTATGTGCTGCTTCGCAATCGTTTTGGCCATCCTGCTGGTGAACCTCAGGCATCGGCAAAAAGAAAAGGAGAGGCTTTCCTATCAAGAGGCCGAGGTAGCGCGTCGGTCAATGGAATTGAATGCCGAAGAAATAGCCAATAAAGAAAGCAATGAGTTCTTTTCCAATATCAGTCATGACATGCGGACACCGCTGAACGCAGTGATTGGGTTTGCCGGATTGGCAGAGAGAGAGAACAGCATCGAGAAGAAGAACGAGTACCTTCAAAAAATCGAAATTTCCGGGAAACTGCTCCTGGACCTGATTAACGATACTCTCACCATTTCCAAAACACGCAGCAAAAACTTTGAGCTTCATCTTGAACCGGTCAGGGCGCGGGAAATGTTCGAAGCAATCATCACGCCCGTAAAAGCGGCAGCAGCAAGAAAGAATATTACTTTCACCGTCGACTATGCCAACGCAGCAGACCGCGTGATTATGGCTGACTGCCTTAATGTTGAAAAAATTCTTCTGAACCTGCTGTCAAACGCCGTCAAATTTACACCGGAAGGCGGACATGTCAGCATTCGCATATACAATGAACCGCCTGCCGGCGATGATCCGGACTCTCTTCTGATTGTCAGCGATGACGGTATCGGAATTTCACCTGATTTCCTGCCTCACTTATTTCAGCCTTTCAAGCAGGAACTGCGGCATGGATATGAGGCTGTCGGTACTGGACTCGGACTGTCTATAGTAAAGCAGCTGATCGATAAGATGGGTGGTACCATCGACGTAAAGAGTGAAGTTGGAAAAGGAACAACTTTTACAGTTCGTCTGCACTTCGAAGAAGCGAAAAATGCTGGCGGTCTGATTGCCGCGGAAGATGAAAAAGCGCAGATAAATCTTCATGGCAAGAAAGTCCTGCTTTGTGAGGACAATGCTTTGAATCGCGAGATCGCTTTGGCACTGCTGAAAGACAAGAGCGTGGATGTGGATTGCGCAGAAAATGGCCGGGTCGGTGTCAGCACTTTTGCGGAAAGCGCCAAGGATGAATATGATGCAGTTTTAATGGATATCCGCATGCCGGTAATGGATGGTGTTGAGGCTTCAAAGGCCATTCGCTGTCTTGAAAGGCCGGATGCAAAGACTGTTCCAATAATAGCTATGACTGCTGATGCGTTTGAAGACGACATACAGAAGTGCATGGACGCCGGCATGGATGGGCACCTGGCGAAACCCATAGACCCGGACAGCCTGTATCGGACGTTAACCCGGCAGATGGCAAAAAAAGGGAAATCTATATAGCTGGTTCAACCAGCGGATCGGGCTGAGTATAACCCAGGGCAGTGGTCACCTATTCAATTTTCCTTGATAAATCAAGGCTTTGCGGGACTTCGGGATGCGTTTTCTTAGCAAAATGCCGAATTGTGCTGAATCTTCGTTTTTATGCTTAGTATTGCTGAATCGAGGTTCGAATTTCCCCGGGGGCCCTGAGAAGACCGTAACCGCAGCAGGTTATGGTCTTTTTCCTATGCTGCTGTCTACATGGTTAAAGATTCCTGATAGAACATTCTGAGCCTGCGGACGGTTTTTTAATTATGCGGATTGACAATTCACTTCGCCTGAAATATCGTATAAGCATACGCTAAACACAAACAAGTACTAAATAAAAGTTAAGTGTAAATACAGTATCAGGAGGCCGGAAGATAAAGGATTGTCCGGTAAAGTATGCATTGGATGTGCTGTCCGGTAAATGAACGATGTACATCATGTATATTCTGACGAAGAATGAAAGTATCCGTTTTAATGAGCTTCAGCGGCAGGTCGGCAGCATATCGTGGAAGGAGATACAATAATGCAGTACAGAACAGATCCGCGGTCCGGCAACAGACTGTCAGTTCTGGGCTTCGGATGTATGCGTTTTTCAAAAAGCCTCAGTTCTTCCATTGGGTTCAGGATCGGAAAAGGCTTCGATGAAAAAAAGATCGAGAAATTGCTGGTGGATGCCGTAGACAAGGGAATCAACTATTTTGACACCGCCTATCTGTATTCCGGCAGTGAGGAATTCCTCGGGACGACGCTGAAGAAGCATGAACTTCGCGATAAAGTGTTCATCGCGACAAAATTTCCGCTGATGTTTGCGAAGAAGGCGGAAGATCTTGACAAGTATTTCAATACGGAGCTGGAACGGCTGAAAACGGATCACATTGACTATTATCTGTTCCACATGCTGTCCGATACGGACACCTGGGAAAAGCTTTGCAGCTGGAATGTCAAAGAATGGATCGCCTCAAAAAAGTCATCCGGCCAGATCAGGCAGATCGGTTTTTCCTTTCACGGTTCGAGGGAGACTTTCCTAGCGCTTCTGGAAGTTTATGACTGGGATTTCGTACAGATTCAGTATAATTATTCCGATGAAAATTTTCAGGCAGGGACAGCCGGTCTAAAGGCGGCTTCCGCGAAGGGCATCCCGGTCATGATCATGGAACCGCTGCTTGGCGGCCGTCTTGCAGCAGGCCTTCCGGAAAAAGCAGCCGATCGTTTCCGCGCTGAAGGAAAGGACCTGACACCGGCTGCCTGGGGTCTGAAATGGGTATGGAGCCATCCGGAAGTCACCGTCGTTTTGAGCGGGATGAATGAGCAGCAGCAGCTGGAAAACAACATTGCGGCTGCGGAGACAGCAGAGGCAGGCATGCTGTCCGAAACGGAACGGAAAGTATTTGATGACGTAAGAGAAATTTTTAAAGACTCTTATAAGATTCACTGTACCGGCTGCCACTACTGTATGCCGTGTCCCGCCGGTGTCGACATTCCCGGATGCTTTTCTGCGTATAATACGTACCACTCCATCAGTAAATCGACAGGAAAGCTGCAGTATGGGATGACGACACTGCTGTCCGGGAAACCGGGCTATGCAAGTCTCTGCGAAAAATGCGGCAAATGTGAAAAGCAGTGTCCGCAGCATCTGCCAGTCCGAAACGCACTGGAGGAAGTCCGCTCAACAATGGAGCAGGGCAGTTTTCAGGCCATGAAAGTCGTTTCAAAGCTGTTTTTTCGTAAACGGGTGAAAAACAAATGATGGATCATTCAGCAGGCACTTCGGTGCCTGCTTTTCTTGCTTATCAAAAAGAATTTCTTGAACTGGAATCCGCTACAGTTTATACTATAAGTGAATTCGTTTATGATTATATTGAAAAAGCCGATTGGTCCGCTGAAACTGTTTACATCATCAATTGCGAAAACGGGTAATGAACAGTATGAGAAGAAATGAAAAAGCCGGAAGAATCCTCATGTTTTTGTTAGCTGCTGTCTTGCTGGCCGGAATTTATTCTGCTCCGGCGAAGGCAGAAGAACAGGAGGACCGGCGGACAGTTAAAGTTGCAGTTCTCAATCATACAACGTTTGCTGATCAGGATGAAAACGGTGTATGGAGCGGCATGGATGTTGAGAGCATGATCGACATTTCTCAAAAAGCAGGGTTTGATGTCGAATTTATCGACTCCAGTGCGGACCCGGATTTCCTGGAAAATCTGGAAAACGGCACATATGATATTGTGGCGGATGTGAGCATCACGCCGGAGCGGGAAACGCAGTTCTTATTTACGGATGAGAACATGGGAACGATTACCAGCACTCTGGCAGTACGGACGGATGACAATCGCTGGGGCTATGGAAATATTGAACAGATTTCCGGCATGAAGATCGGAGTCCTGACTACATATGCAAATAATGCAGATTTTCGCTCATGGTGTTCAAAGCATTCTGTCGCTCCCCGGATTATTGAGTATAAAACCTTTGACGATATGACCGCGGCCCTGCAGAGCGGTGAAATTGACAGCGGGGTCTACAGTGCCGTCAGCGGAGAAGATTATACAAAGCAGTTCCGAACGATCCTGAAATTCCTGCCGGAGTCGTATGCCTTCGCGTTCCGGAAAGATGATGTAGAACTGAAGAACAAAGTAGACGCCGCGGTCGCGCAGATCCTTTCCGGAAATGCGGAGTATTTCTCAGACCTGAAAATCAAATATGAAACACAGTTCCGAAGCAATATTCTTCCGCTTTCTGACTCAGAGGAAGCATATATAGCGGATCATCCGATGATGCGCGTCGCTGTGGCGGACAATGAAATGCCATATTATGGAAAAAATAACGATGGTTCGGATAAGGGAATCATTCCGGATTACTATCAGCGTCTGTCCGGATGGACGGGACTGCAGTTCAGCTTTTCCGTGTATGCGTCTTATGATGACGCCATGGAATCTGTACGAAACTGTGAGTCTGACATCCTCGGCATTTACGGCAACGGGCTAATCAGTGCCTATCAGAACGATTTGTCACTGACGGACAGCATTTCCGATGTCAGCTGTATCATGCTTACGAATCCCGGAAAGGATATTTCCGGAAAGACAAAAATTGCGACGGCCGAAACGATTTCAGAAGCGTTGAAGCCCGGCATCGGCAGAATGTTTTCCGATGCATCCATAATTGAATACAGCAATGCGCAGGACTGCTTCAACGCAGTAAAAAACGGAAGCGCGGACGCTGCACTGGTGGGGTTTTACAGCACGACCTGGCTGACCGGCCAGATGAATTCCGCCACCTACAGTATCATTCCGATATCCGGGATCAGCTATAATCTCTGTGCCGCCGTCCGGGAAGAGGATCTGGTTCTTTGCTCCATCATGAACAAGGGCATTGCCGCGACAAAAGGAGATTTTATCGGAATCGCGACAAAAGACACCATGCCGCAGGATGACCTGAGCACGACGATTTCCAGAATCCCGCCTGTCATTACGATTTCACTTGTCTGCGTACTTCTGGCGCTGGTAATCGGACTTCTCCGGGCAATTGTCCTGCTCAGAAAGCGGCAGAGAGAACGTGCGGCCGTACTTGCGGCACAGGCAGAAACGGAAAAGCAGAAGGTTCTGGTTGCGGAAATAAAAAAGAATACGGATGACCGCAACCGGTTTTTCGCGAACATCAGCCACGACATGCGCACGCCGCTGAACGCTGTCCTCGGCTTCGCTCTGCTGGCGCAGAAAGACGACATTACGGAAGAAACCAGAAAAGAATATATTTCAAAAATACAGACATCCGGCAGTCTTCTGCTGGAGCTGATCAATGATACACTCACCCTTTCAAAGGCAAACAGCGGGAAACTGGAGCTGAATCCGGAGGCCGTCCATGCGAAGGAGCTTTTCGAAACGATTATCATTCCGATCCGGCAGGCGGCCGAAAAAAAGAAAATTACTTTTACAGCGGATTCCTCCGGTGCGTTGGACCGCATCATTATGGTCGACAAGCTGAATTTCCAGAAAATTCTGCTGAATCTTCTTTCCAATGCCGTTAAATTCACGCCGGAAGGCGGGCATGTTTCGGTGCGGTTCTATAATGAACGGCAAAAGGATTCCGGCCTGGATTCCGTCATTGAAGTAAGGGATGACGGAATCGGAATGGATCCGGCGTTTCTGCCGCATGTTTTTGAGCCGTTTATTCAGGAGAAGCAGTCCGGATACGAATCGGTAGGAACGGGCCTTGGACTTTCCATCGTAAAGCAGCTGGTGGATCTGATGGGCGGAACGATCTGCGCTGAAAGCGAAAAGGGGAAAGGTACGGTATTTACCGTCCGCCTTCGCTTCGAGACTGCGGAGGCAGGGGCTGCTATGAAAAAAGGCGGAAGCCTGCCCGGGAGCAGGAACCTTTCATGCCGGAACGTTCTGCTCTGCGAAGACAATGAGCTGAACCGTGAAATCTCGACGGCCCTGCTGAAAGACAAGGGCATGACGGTTGATACGGCGTCAGACGGAAAAGAGGGCCTTGAAAAATTTCGGAACAGCGGACCGGGGTACTATGATGTGATTCTGATGGATATCCGGATGCCTGTCATGGACGGCTATGAGGCTGCGAGGAAAATCCGCGCACTCAAACGGTCTGATGCAGAAACCGTTCCTGTTATTGCCATGACTGCGGATGCTTTTCCGGATGATATACAGAAATGCATGGATGCCGGCATGAACGGGCATATCGCTAAGCCGATCAATCCGGAGAAGCTGTATTCCGAACTGTGCCAATATATTGCGAAGAAACGGCAGTCTGAATAAATCTGTCTCCGTCAGTCCGGCTCTGCTTATCCTTTTTTCATTTATATGCCTCCTGCTTGTTGTTTCGATCTGCTCAGACAGAATGCTATGCCATATCTTTCTTCTTTAACACGGTAAGTCCGACCGCGAAAAATACAGCGGATGTTACGGCCGATACCATAAGAATGAACAGGAAATCCGGCGTATTTCTGCCGGACAGAACCGCGAGCTGTGTCTTAAGAAGATAGGGTTTCAGATTGTCCAGGTGGAACAGCATCAGAAGCGGGCCGGTAAAGTAAAGGATGCCGTAATACGCGAATATGGCCATCGAGCTTCGGCCGAAGACGGTCAGCAGAAACATCGACATGGCTGCGGCCGCGATGTATACAGTAAAAGCAGCTCCGATGCGGCTGAAAACATCCGCTGCAAGTACAGACGCGACGCCTTCGCCGGAAGGTGCTATTATGGAAGCGGTGCCGAAATAGACCCCATAGACCGCCGCGGTCAGTATCGCGCCGAGAATAATGGTGGATATCAGCTTTGAACTGAAATAAAGCCCGCGGCCGGTTCCGTACTCGATCGTGTTCTTTACCGTACGCTCGCGGTATTCCTCGCCAAGCGTGAACTGCGTAATAATCGGCAGCAGCGCGGCCGGATAAGGAAGCAGCAGCGGTGCCATGCTGTATACGTTTGAAATTGAGACCTCACTGTCACGGAACATCATAACGACCAGAACCGCGGCAAAGCCTGACAGAACCGCGAGCATGATATAAAAGGCAGAACGGTGAAAGACCTTGAATAAATCCGCGTGTATGAGTTTAAGCATCTGCGTTTCCTCCTTTGATCATATCGATAAAATACTGCTCAAGGCTGATGCCTTCCCTGCTGATCTGGAAGACAGCAATACCGTTTCCGGTCAGAGCCTGCACAAATTCCTCCGGCTCATCCATGCGCTCTTCGATTTGAAGTGTATCGCCGGTGCAGGTGAATTTCGTACATCCAAGCTTTTCACGCAGTACTTCAGACGCCCTGCCGGCGTCGTCCACATCTATCCGGAGGAAGCTGCGGCACTTTTCCATGAGTTCCTCCGCCGTATCATGGCAGAGCAGTTTTCCGTGGTCGATAAAGCCGTAATCGGTGGCTATCTGAGAAAGCTCGCCGAGAATGTGGCTTGATATCAGAACAGTTATCCCTTGCTCTTTATTCATGCGCAGGATGATGTCCCTGAATTCCCTGATGCCTATCGGATCGAGTCCGTTGATTGGTTCATCCAGAATGAGGAGCTTCGCGCCGTCCATAACAGCGAGCGCGAGCCCCAGACGCTGCTTCATGCCAAGTGAGAAATTGCCGAAGTGCTTCCTGCCGGCGTCGTCCAGACCGACGAATTTGAGAGCATTGTCTATAGCGTCTTCGTTGTTCTCTCCACGCTGGATACTCAGGTATTTCAGGTTGTTCTTCGCGGAAAGGTACGGCAGGAACGCGGGCGTTTCAATCATCGCGCCGGTGCGTGCACGTGCCTTTCCAAGTCCGCCGGGAGAACTTTCTCCGAAAAGTGCGATCTCACCGGAAGTCACGGGAGTCAGTCCGCACAGCATTTTAAGCAGTGTCGTTTTGCCGGCTCCATTCTGACCGACGAGGGCATATATACTGCCCTTCTTCACATCGATGCTGATATCGGAAACCGCGGAAAAACTGCCGTATTTCTTGCATACATCACGTGTTTCAGCAATTGCGTTGTTCATGGGTTCACTCCTTTGCATTATTGTACTTATGTATTAATTAGTTAATACAATAATACATCATTTTCCGGAAAAGTCAAGCGCATTCTCCGGAGATAGAAAAAAGGTGTACCGTTCAATGATAAATGGATCTCATTGAACGGTACGCCCGGTTTTTTGTCTTATCATGAAGTTTTTACATCCTGGTATTTTACAATCCGGATGTTCCTTGAAGCGGCAAGTGCTGTTGTTTTTTCCCTGCTGCTTTCGGAATTTCCGCTGGCGGAAGTGATGACCAGTTCGATTTCCGTGTTTTCAGGCAGAAGCTCCAGAATATTGTTGAACGGCGGTGCCGGAAAGCCTGCCCAGAGCGGAACGGCGACCAGAATCCGGTCGAACTGTCGGAAGTCAGTGGTGACGTTTTCAATTTCTGATTTCTTCTGTCCTTTGGCGGCCATGGATCCTAGAATATAAGCGCCGATTTTGGAACGCGGCTTTTTTTCCCGGATTTCAATCAGCTCCGCGCTGTCCGCAGCGGCTTTTTCTGCGGCAAATTTCCTCGTTCTGCCTGTATAAGAATAATAAATAACGGCTGTTTTCATTGCTCCACCTCCTATGGTATTTGCTTTATTATATCATAATTAAGTGGAAAACAATGAGCGGAAGAAAAGTGTATTGATAATGCATAATTAACTAAAGAAAAATGTATATATAAAGTAAATTATACTAAAGAAAAATGTTAAAATCACTTGAAATATACAGGAGAAAAATGTAATATAAGAGATATGAAAAATGTGAGAAGGTGCAGTATGGAGCGACTTTTATTGAAAGACTTAATCATCTGGAAAAACAATAAGCACAGGAAGCCACTGGTATTACAAGGTGCCAGACAGGTTGGAAAAACATGGCTGATGAAGGAATTCGGACGGAGCTGTTATGCCAAAACGGCTTATGTTACATTTTATAATAATAATCGTATGAAGAGAGTATTCGATGCGGATTTTGATATGGACCGGATTCTGATGAACATTGCTGCGGAAACAGGCATGAGCATAACACCGGGAGATACTTTGATTATACTTGACGAAATACAGGAAGCACCGCGGGCATTGGAAGCACTTAAATATTTCTGCGAGAATGCACCGGCGTACCATGTGATCGCCGCCGGTTCTTTATTGGGCGTCGCTATACATGAAGGTGTATCTTATCCGGTCGGGAAGGTGGATGAATTAACTTTATATCCGATGTCATTTGAAGAATTTTTAATGGCTGTGAATGAAACAGTTTTATGCAGGAACCTGCAGGATAAGAAGTATGAGTGGATGAAGGACCTAAAGGAAAAGTATATTTTCTGGCTGAAGAATTATCTGTATGTAGGAGGTATGCCTGAGGCAGTTGGTCTCTTCGCAGAGCAAAAAGATTATTCTGCTGTCAGAAAACTGCAGAGAACAATTATCAATCAATATGACAAGGATTTTGGAAAGCATGCGAAAGAAGAATTGAGAATTCGTATTTCACAGGTATGGAAATCCGTACCGGCACAATTGTCGAAAGAAAACAAAAAGTTCTTTTTCGGAAATATTAAAAAAGGTGCCAGGATGAAAGATTTTGAACTGGCGATTCAGTGGCTTGCTGATTCCGGACTTGTTTACAGAGTCCATCGTGTCAGCAAACCGGGGAAACCGCTGAAAGCATATGAAGAAATCGGGGCATTTAAACTGTATCTGTTAGATGTCGGACTGGTCGGAGCTATGTGCAATTTAAGCTCAAAAGCCCTTTTGGAGGGTAATGCTGCTTTTATAGAATTCAAAGGGGCATTGACGGAAAACTATGTTCTGCAGGAATTAAAATCAATGACAGATTATGATATTTTCTATTACTCAAATGATGATTCTACGTTTGAAATTGATTTTCTTGTTGAAGATGAGGAATATATCATACCGATTGAAGTAAAAGCAGAAGAGAATCTTCATGCAAAAAGCTTCAAAAATTACTGTGAAAAATACACACCGGAAATTGCAGTAAGGACATCCATGTCGGATTATCGGGAGCAGGACTGGATGACAAACATTCCTTTGTACGCAATATCATGTATTAAGCCGGACAGCCAGGTACAATAAGGTCAGCTGCTGCTTTTTTCGGAGAGGTGCCATGCTTTTTTATTCTGGTAAAGCATATCGTCCGCCCGTCCAAGCAGCGCGGCGGGATCACAGCCCGGAATATTACAGACCGCGTAGCCGATGCTTGCAGTAAGGATGTATTTTCCGCTTTTTTCCTGAGCCTCCTGCAGCAGACTGTGCAGTTCTTTTTCGACGTCCTCCGGCTTGTGCCGGTCGCTGTTGATAATCAGGCAGAATTCATCCCCGCCGTACCGGGCGATAAACGCGTTGTACCGGGACGCGGCAGTTTTCAGGACAGCGGCAAACATTTTCAGGGCGCTGTCGCCTTCTATATGACCGAAATTATCATTGATCGATTTAAAGGAATTGATATCGAGCATAAAAAGCATGAGCGGATACTCCGCGGACACCTGCGGCAGGCGTTCCTCCAGAAACTGGTCGAACCTGCGCCTGTTATTCAGGTCCGTCAGCGCGTCGTTGTAGATCTGCATATTCTGGATCATCAGAAACAGCAGGTGGATTACCATGAAAATATTCAGCGCGAGCACCGGGACGGTAGGAATGAAATCCTCGATCATGCCGGCGGCGAGCGGGGCGATCATGTATATGGCATACATTCTGTATTCACCCTTCAGCAGCCGGGAGCGTGTCCGCATTGCCCGTACCGCGGAGTTAAGTGTCGGGATCAGCAGATAGAAGTAATTGACGGCTGTCTGAATGTTGAATAAGGTGGAAACGGTGTATTCACCGCTTTTGTCGATATAAAAGATCCAGCCGGTAAAAAACGAGATCACGTCGAGCACACAGATCAGAATGATCGGCAGATTGATCAGCCGGCTGTAGAGCTTCCCCCTCGTGTAGGCGGAATGAAGCCGGTCTTCGACGAACTTATACCAGAAGAAGCATCCGAGCGATATGGACATGATGGTAATGCCGTTTAATACAGTGTATGGAAAGCGGGGAATCTGGATCAGATGATCCTCGGTGAATGCCCAGAAAATATCCGTGGACAGCATGCCAAGGTAGGAATATATCATGTTTCTCAGCTCACGGACTTCATGCTCAGAGCCAATGCTGCTGTTTAAGCGGAACAGAATCGTAACAGCGTAGGCTATGCAGTACATTTCAGTAATCGCGTATGGAAGGTAGGAAGAAATCATTGCGGTTTCACCTTTCTTATGGAGTCGGAAATCATGCGGTACATGGTGACTGGATTGATCGGCTTTGCAATATGGCCGTTCATCCCGGCTTTCAGGCATTTCTTCACATCGTCATGGAAGGCGTCCGCCGTCATGGCGATGATCGGTACGGCTTTTGCATCGGGACGCGCGAGCGCGCGGATGCAGGCTGTCGCTTCGTAGCCGTCCATTACCGGCATGCGAAGATCCATCAGGATGATATCATAAAAGTTAATATTTGACTTTGAAAACAGCTCGACACCGCGCTGGCCGTTATCGGCGATTTCTACAAGCATTCCTTTTTCTGCAAGCAGTGCTTTTGCAATTTCCTGATTCAGCGGGTGATCCTCGCAGAGAAGTACATGTTTCCCCTTCAGCGGGATGGTCCGGCTGTCATTGGAAGCGGCCGGTACCATGAGTGATCTGACAGGGACCGTTTCGACAGTCATATGCAGGGAAAAAGCTGTGCCGGCGCCGATCCTGCTTTTCACGGAGATAGTGCCGCCCATGGCTTCCACAAGCTGTTTTACGATGGAAAGACCGAGTCCCGTTCCGCGGTTTGCGGAAGCGTCGCTGCGGTTTTCCTGTGAAAACGGGTCGAACAGTATTTTTTGGAAATCCTCACTCATGCCGATGCCGTTGTCGCTGATTTCAATATCGAGTGATATCCTTCCATCCGCATTTACCTTGCCGAAGGCAGCGTGAAATTTGACGCTACCGCCCTCCGGCGTATATTTAACGGCATTGGAGAGCAGATTGAACAGAATCTGGTTGAACCGCAGCTTGTCAAACATAAGAACGCGGTCTTCCGGTGGCTCCATGGATACGAGAAAGGTCTGATTCTTCTCATGACAGAGCGGACGGATGACAGCGTCGAGATAATCATAAAATTCGGCCGGGTGGTACGGCTCGGGATGGAGCTCGATTTTATGATTCTCTGCTTTTGTCATGTCAAGGACGTCGTTTATGAGGCCGAGGAGGAATTTAGAGGAGGTATCGATCTTCCGGAGGTACTCGTATGCTTTTTCCGGAAGCTCCATTTCATTCATGAGATACGTAATGCCGATGATTCCGTTCAACGGTGTTCTCATATCATGGCTCATGCGGGACAGAAATTCCGACTTGGCTTCATTCGCCGCGGTTGCCTGCAGGCGCAGCTCCTTTTCTGCCTCCAGCTCTTTCTGCGTAAGCAGGTGAATCTGTGTTACGTCGGAGTCGATGATCAGGATCTCGTTTTCCTGCTCATTGAGATAATAGTGCTGCAGCTTCCGGTAAACGGTGCCGCGGCCTGCCGCGATCCCTTTTACGGTAAGCTCATATCTGCCCGTTTCATCGAGTTTTCTGCGGATGAGGCCGGCATCCGTTCCTTTGAGATATTTCTCCCTGTCCTCCGGCGCGACCCAGGAAGCAGCACCGTTTTCGCGCATCCGGGCAAAGTCTGCGACGGAGCCAGCGCCGGCGAAGGTACGGTTATATTCGGAAAGAAGCGAGGGACTGAGATGGATTGCCTCCACCATTCCCGTCTCGAGATGGAGCAGGGCGATCAGGTCGTATTCCTCGTCGGTCAGAATATTGAAAATATCCTCCTGCTGTTTTTCACGTGAAATATCAAGTGAATAGATGATGCCTTCAAGATCCTCGGAGTCAGGATTTTTCAGCATGTTCAAAAACGTACGGACCCAGAACGGCTTCCCGTTTTCATCCGTGCGGTGGTAGTCAAGATGGGGGTTGCGGCTGCCGGCCGCAAAGCGCTCCAGAAGCTTCTGACGGTCGAAGATAGAGAGAAACCGGACTCTGTCTTCCGGAAAGGGAATCAGCTTCCGGCAGTTTTCAAAAAGTCCCGAGGCCGTGTCTGACTGCAGCGACTTCAGTACAAAAGGGGAAATGCCATGTCCTTCAAAGCACAGATCGCGTGTAAGGTTTACCTGGAAGGTACAGAGCGACTCTGGGTTGGCGGCCAGGATTGACTGTATGGAATTATGGAAGCGGAGTTCCTCCTGCTTCTGGGCCGTTATATCTGTACCGACACCGTACGCACGGACAGTCGTTCCGCTCTCATCCTTTACGGCGTAATACGTAATATGCTCGCAGCCAGGCTCGTCATCCGGGGATTTGCGGAACCAGATGTCGGCAGTGGCATATTCCTTCCCGGCGGATATTTCGTCATAAAGCTGGAGAAAAGCGGCGCGGTCCTTGTCGGTAAGGCCGAGCGGCAGCATGCATTCCGGTACATTTTCTATGATATTACTGCTGAAACCGTATCGCTGCATGGCAAAGGAGCTGCCTTCGCCGTTTGGGACAATCAGCCGTTTTGCCGCTATATCATATTCCCAGACGGCAAGATGGGCACCCTTGATTGCAAGCTCATACCGTTTTTTTTCAAAAAGTTGTGAATTTTCCTCTATATTCATAAATTCACCCTCTCGTAAAACCTTATATCCTGATATAATGATAATATCAGGTTTGAAGCCTTAAAACAATCTATTCTGATGATGCATTTTGTAAAAATACCGGATCATGAAGGCACTGTACGGAGGCAGAAAACGAAAATGGATTATTCAAAGAAGCAGCTGATGGAATTATTTCCGGATATGTCCGATGCAATCGCGGATAATACGCCGGGTGGTATTTTTGTCTATTCAGCGGAAGAAGACGACCAGTTTGTTTATGTCAGCCGGAACATGCTGGAAATGCTCGGTTATACACTGGATGAATTCAAGAGAAAATTCGAAAACAGATTTTCACAGATGGTGTATTCTGAGGACCGGAGCCGTGTTCTGGATGAGATCTGCATGCAGATCCATGCGAACGGCGATTATGATACATGTGAATACCGCATTGAAAAAAAAGACGGCACCATGATCTGGGTTCACGACGAAGGCCATTTTGTAATTGACGCCGGCGGGAGCAAATGGTTTTTTGTCATCGATACGGATATTACGCAGTCTATTGCGGAAAAGCAGGAGGAGTCAAGAAAGCATAAGGAGCTGGAGGAGCTTGTAAACAATATTCCGGCGGGCATCGCGGTCTACAGACGCGAGAATGAAAAAATTTCCTATGCTGCTTCGAATGACAAGGTCTGTGAAATTCTGGAAACGGACGTTCAATATCTGATGAGCGGCGATCAGGCTTATTTTATGGAACGGGTTCATCCTGACGACCGGAAAAGTGTGAGGGAGGAGATGTGGAAACCGGTCAGGACCGGCTGTTCGAATCGTTTCACATTTCGGTATCAAAGCGCGGACCAGCAATATAAATGGCTTCGTGCTGAGATTCATCCTTCGCCGCGGCAGGATGGAACAGAGCAGTTTTTTTCCGTTATTTCGGATATTACAAATGAGAAAAACGCGGAGCTGGAGCTTGCGGAATCGGAGCATAAGTACTACCAGGAAGTTCTGCAGTCACTGCTCCTCTCAGCGGAGCATTCGCTCTGTACAGTGCAGATGGATCTGACGTTGAATACATGCGGGGAAGCGCAGGGAACGTCCGGATATCTGCTTAAGCGGCTGAACAGCAGAACGGTTGACGGTTTTTTACAGCAGTGCGCGTCGTTTATGGACAGGAAAGAAGACCGGGAGCGTTTTCTTCAGTTCTGCAGCAGAGATGTCTTTCTTAAAATGTTTGAAGGCGGAAAGAAGCAGGTCAGCGCCGAATATCCGATTCACACGGAGGAAGGCAGAATTATCTGGGTCAGAAGCATCATGAATATGATATGCAACCCGAGAAACAGGCATATCGAAGCCGTTACTTTTTCGCGGGATATTACATCGGCACAGTACAGAAGAAAAATATTCAGCATCGTTACGGAAAAAGAATATAATTACATCGGTATTCTGTATCTGAACATAAATAAAATTGAATTCCTGAATGTCAATCCAAAGCTTCCGGCAAAATACCATGAAAAAATGGGACCGGCGGGTACACTCATGGATTTTGACGACATCCGCCGTTTTGCAGTCAAAAACTGGATTGCGGATGAATCCAGGGAAGAATATTTAAGCAGGAGCTCTGCCGCTTCGGTTCGGGAGGCGCTGGAAAAGGACGGCGCGTTCGAACTGACGGTTCCGGGTCATTATTCGGATGGGCCGGATCATGTCATGTGCCGGAAAATCCAGCATTATTATCTGGATCAGCGGAAGGAAGAGGTCCTGCTCGTCGAGCTGGATGTTACCGAAGCGTACCTGCAGCAGCTGCGCGAGGCGGAGCAGGCAAAGGCGGAGGCTGAGCGCGTGACGGATATCATGGATTTCATCACGAGCGGCATCAGTGTGCTGCATATGCCGGATCCGGACCATCTGCTGCTCTCCTATGTAAATCGTCAGCTGTTCCGGCTTCTTGGCTTTACGCCGACAGGCAGCACGCCGGAATCTTCTGTAAATGCGGACAGCGAGCTGGTGCGCGGCTATTTTAAAGATGCGTATGCCGGCGTACATCCGGATGATCTGGAACGGGTAAAAAAGACATTCCATGACAATTACAGCTCGGATTATTTTTCGGTAGACAGCTACCGGACGCTGGGGGCGGACGGACAATACCGCTGGATTCAGGAAGAAGTGAAATTGAGGGAAATCACTCCGGAATATCGTGTGTTTTACGCGACGTACCGCGATGTAGGCGAGGAAGTCAAACTGCAGAAGGAGCTGGCAAAGCGTCTGGAAAGTGAGAAGAAACTTCGGCTTGAAGCAGATAAGGCGAATGATATGAAGACAGCGTTTATAGCCAACGTAAGTCACGACATGCGTACGCCGCTCAACGCGGTGCTCGGGTATGACAGACTTGCGCTCCAGACCGGCGATCCGGATGAAAAGGAAAGGTATCTTCATAAAATCGGCAATGCCGGACGGACTCTGCTGTCTCTTATCAATGATACCCTTGACCTGCAGAAGATCGAGAATGGCACGACATCTCTAAGGCTTTCGCCGGTACGGCTGAGTGATATCATGGACCGTGTCGAAACAGTGGTAAAACCGATGATGGAAGCAAAGCATATTCGGCTCACGGTAGATACACATCATGCCTTTGACGCGGTCGTTAACGCGGATTCCATGCGTATAGGAGAGGTATTCATCAATCTGCTGTCGAATGCCGCCAAGTATACGCATGACGGCGGACACGCAGATGTATTTCTGGAATGTTCAGAGGAAACGGCCGGAAGGATTGCGGTCAAAGCGGTTGTCCGTGACGACGGCATCGGTATCAGCGAAGCCTTTCTTCCCAAAATTTATGAACCCTTTGCCCAGGAACGGACGAAGAAAACAGCTGAAATAGGCGGTTCAGGACTGGGACTTTCCATCGTGAAACGGCTTCTCAATATGATGAACGGCACCATCACGGCAGAAAGCACGCCAGGAAAGGGAACATCGTTTACCGTCTGCTTTGACCTGGAACGGCTGGCGGATGATACGGCCGCGGTGCAGGAAAAGAAAGCCGGATACGACACCATGCGTGGGAAGAAAATTCTTCTCTGCGAGGACAATGCCATGAATCAGGAAATCGCCTCGGCAATACTGAAATCATACGGGATCGATATCGACATTGCCGCTACAGGCAAGGAAGGAACAGAGAAATTCCGGTCGTCGGAACCCGGTGAATACGCGGCCATTCTCATGGATATCCGGATGCCGGTGATGGACGGCTATACAGCGGCTGCCATGATCCGCAGTTCCATGCGTCCGGACGCGGCGGAAATTCCAATCATTGCCATGACGGCAGACGCGTATCTTGACGATGTAAAAAGAGCGATGGACGCCGGAATGAACGGCCATATCGCAAAGCCGGTCGATCCGGAGATTCTGTACCGTACTCTGGAGGAATGTATTGTTGTATCATGAAAAAAATGATATATTTAAATAAATTGCAATATTATAATGATTACCGACTGATTACAAACAACAGGAGATGCCGGCATGAAAAAAGAATCTATATTTGAAAACGATACCGATCTTATCAGCAGACTTCCGGGCGGTGCCGGCATCATGCATGAAGAGAACGGCTGCTTTTACCTGGATTTCGCGAATGATGAATGGCTTTCTTCCCATTACGGCAGCATTGATTCCGGAAAGAAGCTCATCGGCGGAAACGTGCTGGAATACATGTATGAGCAGGACCGGGAGGCTATTGCCGCCGAATACAGGCGCGTACGCGGCAGCCATGAGCTGCAGGGCGAAGGAACGTACCGGCTTCACGGTGCGGATGGGACGCTGCACTGGTTCCACGTGCTTTTCCGCTATGCCTGCACACAGGAACAGACAGAATACTACTACGCTATTTCCAATGAGCTTGATAAACAGAAGAAGACCGAGGAGAGACTGGAAGAGAGCCGAAGTGCGCTGCGGGATGCCGTGGCAAACTCTGACATCCAGTTTTTCACGTATTTCCCGGGGGAAAGGTACTGTGAAATCTATGCGGTAAACGACCGTGTGGGTGAGCTTCCGACAGTATGGAAAAATTATCCGGATGATTTCGTCGCGTACGCGAAGTGCTCGGCGCATGACGCGGAAGCGTACCGTCAGATGGTCGGCAGGATCGATGACGGAGCAGATAAAGCGGAATGCACTATTCAGCTCGCGTACAAAGGCGTCTATACCTGGGAACGTCTTGTTATGCGTTCCGTTCGTGATGAAAACGGCAGAGTCGTCAAGGGCCAGGGCTATTCGATCAATGTAACAGAGCGAAGAAAGGCCGAGGAACGTCTTCAGGAAGAGCGTGTCCGCCATAAATCTCTGGAAGCAGATACGTTTGAAGCGTTTTCTTTTAACATTTCCAAGGTTTCCCAGCCAAATATAAAGACGTCCGACACGGCAATGATGGAAGGAACGGTCAGTGATACGATACTGGAAGAGGCACTTCGAATCTGTCCGGCTCTTTCGCACACAAATCCGGCTACGCGCGAGATTCTTCTCCGGGCAGCCGCCCGTATTCCGGACAGTAAGGACAGGGAACTGTTTATATCCACATGCAGCGGCGACGCGGTTCGAAACGCGGTCAAGGAAGGCCGGTACAGCGCGGAAATCCGATACCGCAGGTATGTCGGAAACTGCATCCGATGGGTCAGGACGACCATGGAGGTGCTGCCGGATCCGAATAACGGCGATCTGCTTGCTTTTTATTATACGAGTGACATTAACAGGAATGTACTGTATGAAAAGATTACGCGCCAGATTATTAAACATGGATATGAAGAAGTTGTATTCTGTGACCTTCAGACAAAACAGCTCTATGTAAAAGCGGTCGGAGATTCCGATCGGCTTGACTATACGGAAAAACCATACGGGGACGCGCTGGATTATCTGACAGACAAGCTGTCTTCTTCCCGGGATGCAGATGAATTCCGCAGGAAATTCGCGCTGAAAACGATCGTGGAAAAACTCTGTTCAGAGCCGGTCTATACGGTTTTCTTTACGGAAAAAGATGAAAACCCGCTTTATCACGGGCAGGAACAGCGTCAGATGAAATGCGATGTACTGTATCTGGACGAACACTGCGATGTGCTTATTTATCTGCTTGTCGATGTGACGGAGGTGTATGAGCAGGACCGTGAAAACCGTGAACGGATGGAGGCTGCGCTGACAGCCGCAAAGCAGGCAAGCTCCGCCAAGTCCGATTTTCTGTCCCGCATGAGCCATGAAATACGCACTCCGCTGAATGCCATTATCGGGATGGACACGATCGCCGCGCAGTCGATCAATGACCCGGAGCGGATCGGAGACTGTGTTTCCAAAATCGGTATTTCTGCGCGTTTTCTGCTTTCTCTGATCAATGATATCCTCGATATGTCCCGAATCGAGAGCGGAAAAATGCTGCTGAAAAACGAAAAATTCCTTTTCCGTGATTTTATTTCGGGTATCAATACAATGGTCTATAATCAGACGAGGCAGAAGGGACTCGACTATGAATGCACGGTCTCAAGCGAGATTGCGGAAGCCTATATTGGGGATTCGATGAAGCTGCAGCAGATTCTGGTTAACATTCTGGGGAATGCAGTGAAATTTACGAAAAGCGGAAAGGTTACGATTGATATTCATCCGCTTTCCGGCAAAAATAATCAGTCTGTTGTGCGCTTTGCGGTAAACGACACCGGAATCGGAATACGGGACGAGGCACTGGAGAGGATATTTGAACCGTTTGAACAAGGTGACAATTCAGCAACGTCAGCGTTCGGCGGTACAGGTCTCGGACTTGCGATTACGAAGAATCTTGTTGAGCTCATGGGAGGCTCCATCCGTGTGCGCAGCATTGTCGGGGTCGGCAGCGAGTTTACGGCTGACATACCGCTTGCCATTGACGAAAGCGTTCTAGTGCAGCCCAGGCTGGATATGCATTTTGAAAAGATGAAGACGCTGATTGTTGATGACGACCTTGTTGTCTGTGAGCAGACGAACAATATTCTGACAGAAATCGGGATGTCGGGAGAATTGGTGACAACCGGCGCGGAGGCAGTGGAAAAGGTTCTTGTGAATTACGGCAGATCGAGCTTTTATGATTTTATCCTGATTGACTGGAAGATGCCCGATATGGATGGTCTGGAAACGACACGGCAGATCCGCAGGATTGTAGGCCCGGATGTGACGATTATCATCATTACGGCATATGACTGGGAGTCGATAGAGGTCGAGGCACGCTCGGCAGGGGCAAACATGTTTATCTCAAAGCCGCTTATGAAATCAACGCTTGTTTCCGCGTTTGAAAAATCGATGGGCGATGGCGGCGAGTGCAGCACCGGTACGGATGAGGTGTTTGATTTTACAGGACGCCGCGTACTCGTGGCAGAGGATAATCAGATCAACGCCGAGATCGCGAAAAACCTGCTTGAGCTTAAGCACTTCAAGGTGGAACAGGCGGTCAACGGTCTTAAGGCGATGGAGATGTTTGTCCAGCATCCGGTCGGATATTATGATGCGATTCTGATGGATATCCGGATGCCGCTGATGGACGGTCTTCAGGCCACGGTCAACATTCGCCACTGGAACAGAGCCGACGCGAAGAAAATACCGATTATTGCCATGACAGCAAACGCGTTTGACGAGGACGTGGAAAAAAGCCGTGCGGCAGGCATGAATGCACATCTGTCAAAGCCGATCGAACCAAATACGATGTACGCGACACTGGAGCGTGTGATGAACGAGGAACAGTAGAGATACTTAACTGATTTAAACGTGAAGTCCGGCAAGCAGCCGCATGAGATTTTCAATCGTAAGAACGAGATCTTCGCGGCTGCGTTTTTTGGCTTCAGCGGAAGGAATCGCTTCCCGGTTTGTGCTGAAGACAGCCGTGACGCCTTCCTTATAAACGGCAGAGACATCGCCGCGCACGTCACCGACGACTGCGATAAGCGGAACGCCAAGTTTTTTGGCGCGGCGGGCCGTTCCGATGACAGCTTTGCCGCGGAGACTCTGTGTGTCAAGGCGCCCTTCTCCGCTGATGATAAGATCCGCGTCACGTGCGAGATCGTCAAAGCTCACGGTGTCAAGCAGGATCTCGATGCCGTTCTTTAATCCGGCGCCGAAAAAAGCATGCATGCCGGCACCCATGCCGCCCGCTGCGCCTGCACCGGGAAGCGTGGCAGTTTTTTGACCGAGGTCTTGTTCCATAACAGCGGAAATACTTTTCAGTCCGTCGTCAAGTTGCTTTACCATGGCTGGATCTGCGCCCTTCTGGGGTGCAAAGAGGTATGCTGCGCCATTTATGCCGGCCAGCGGGCTGTCGATATCGCACATCGCCGTAATACGGCATTGTTTCAGCAGAGGATCCAGACCGGAAACATCGATATGTGTCACACGGCACAGGGAACCTCCAGCCGGAAGAAATGCGTTTCCGCTCCTGTCCAGGAAGCGGATTCCGCATGCGGCGGCTGCGCCGGCGCCGCAGTCATTCGTACAGCTGCCGCCGAGGCCGATGATCATATTACGGCATCCGCGTTCTGCGGCATCCCGCATCATCTGGCCGACGCCGAATGTTGTTGTGCGGGAAGGATCACGGCGGCCTGTCACAAGCGGGAGACCGGCGCAGGATGCCATTTCAATCACTGCCGTGGAGCTGTGTTCCAGGATACCGTAGGTGCACGTCATATCCTCCATATATGGATTTTTTACAATGGTCGAAACGCGTTCTCCCGGGAGTGCGCTCAGAAACGCGTCGACTGTGCCCTCGCCGCCGTCAGCGACCGGAATGGAAAGAATGGCGATATCCGGGTACGCGCGCCGGACCTCTTTTTCAATCAGTCCGCATATTTCCGTGGAGCGCATGGTTCCCTTGAAGGAATCGGGTATAATAATGATTTTCTTCATAATACAGTCCTCCCGGTTCAGAATTACAGTACGAATGCGTAGAGAAAGATAAAGTGGCAGAGACTTCCTCCCAGTACAAAAAGGTGAAAGATTTCATGGCTGCCGAAATTCTTGTGGCGGCCGTCGAAGACGGGAAGCTTCAGCGCATAGATGATTCCGCCTGCTGTATAGATGAGACCGCCTGCAAGGAGCCAGCCGAACGCGGCCGGCGGCAGATTCTGTATGATTGTTTTAAGACAGACTATACAGGTCCAGCCCATTCCGATATACAGTACGGAAGAGAACCATTTCGGGCAGAAGACGAAAAAGCCTTTGACAATAATTCCGGCCGCTGCCATGATCCAGATGACAGCAAGCAGGATCCGGCCGGTGCGGCCGCCTATGACAGTCATGCAGACCGGCGTATAGCTGCCAGCGATCAGGACAAAAATCATCATGTGGTCGAGCTTCTTGAGGATGGTGTTGATCTTCTGCGACAGGTCAAACGTATGGTATGCCGTGCTGGCACCGTAAAGCAGGATCAGACTGAGCGCGTAGACCAGGAAAGCAGGCACATGGCCGGCCGGTTCGTTCGAAGCCTTTGTAATAAGTGGGATAGAAGCCGCTGCGGCCAGTACAAGACCGATGAAATGTGTAACCGCGCTGCCGGGCTCCCGGATTGTTATTTTTACAGCTGTATTTTTCATGACGCCCTCCAACATAGTATCAAAAACCATATCAAACATAACAAAATACTACATCAATGAAAAATAAAAGTAAATACTTTTTTGCTACGATCACATAAGGAAGTAATTCATATTACACGCTTAAGGGTATAGCAAAGGCACGGAAAACGGCAGGAGATACAGAAATATTCCGGCGTATTTGCAAACAGCGATGCGGTACTGGTTTTATGTGCGTTTTGTTTTAAATATATACATTTCTCTTTGTTATACAGAATTTTTATGTTATTATAACTTAAATTGATTTATGCCTGCACTTTGCAGCTACTTTCATACGTTTTGTCAAGTAATTAAATACGTGGAGAAAACATATGAGAATTCGGAAAATCCTGAGTAAATACTATGCTTATCCATTTTATCTATATCTTTTCCCTTTGTATCGGCAGCAGGAGCTAACGACCCTGCTGCTTTGTTGTTATGAGGTCAGTGTCATCAAACTCTGTAAAACGACTTGCAGAGAAGCGTGAAGCTGCCCCTTATGATGAAGCAATCAAAATATTCGTGGAAGAATTTCTTGAAGACACCGCCGACCTTATGCTTGATTATGGATTAGAAGTTTGACATAATATTACATAAAATACTGATGTTTTGACTTTATTATGCTATAATAAATTGTTTGGTTATATTTCATGATTTGCGAAATACGCAAGAACAGGAGACGAACTATGGCTAATGAAATCGTTCGTCAGCAGAATATTCAGAATGCTCTGCAGCAAGCACTGAAGCTTTTTGTAGAAAATGGCATTGAAACCACATCCATGGAAATGATTGCGCGAGCGTCTGACTTGTCGCTTCGTTCCATTCAGAACTATTTTCATACAAGGACTGATCTGTACATTGCGTTATTAAGCAGAGGCTATGCTCTTGAACGAAAAGAAATGAAAGCGTTTTTCGGATCAAAAGAATATCGAAGCAGAACTGGCGCAGAACAGGTAATATCCATTATTTCGACAGCCCTAAACAAGTCGATCGAACACGCCGATACTGTGTTTTGCACTGCTCAGATACAGCACATCATCAGCAGGATCGCAGATGAGGAAAACCCGGCACAGCTGACCGGGAATTCGCTATATTTAATGGAACGGCTGCAAAGTGCCTTTGACAAAGGAATTGCGGATGGTTCTATAACTCAGGCAGTGGAAAACGAACTGGTCGATGTGAAAACAATCATGCTGGCTTTGGTTGGAATACGCGAACAGGTTGCATATGCTGCGACCAACAGGATACTGCAAAACTTATTTAGTCCGGAGGCAACCGTTAAAAAATACATAAGGCAAATGGAACTGGTGATGGAGCCTCCAAAGGAAAATAACTGAAAGCTGGCGCTCTTTCCCATTATTGCATGGCGCTTCAGAGTGAGGACTTGAATGTCTGAGACCGATATTCATCTGGCGGATGCGGCAGACACACAAAAGGAATGATGAACCGGTACAGAGCTGTTTACTTTGCAGTTGGAGGTCGGGATGAAAGCAAAAATAAGCTGCGGAGACTTTTTGTGCTGGAGTCTGTATTTGGCTGTATTCATGAATGGATTTGAGGCTGCCGGATATCAGACAAGCCTCGGAAATATTGGAAAAGAGTACGCTCTTAACGGGACCGGCATGGGAATACTTGCCTCTGTTCAGCTGGCCGCCGGATTGATTTCGCCGCTGGTTTTCGGACCGTTGGCCGACAGGATTGGGAAAAGGAAGGTTCTTCTTATCTTCTTTTCGGCGGAATTTGCGGCAGGAATCAGCCTGCTGCTCTGCACGGAGTATCGGACCTTCGCAGCCGGTATTTTTCTGCTGGGATTAAGTGTCAGCACGATCCAATATGTTTCTGTTGCCGCGCTCGCAGAACTGTATCCTGTTTCAGGAAAACGGAAAATCGGCTGGATCACCGGCTTCTATTCTCTCGGTGCCGTTGCAGCGCCGCTTGTATGCGGCGGGTATCTGGAGTGCGGGCAGTCCTGGAGGCTCCTTTTTGCAATCCTAAGCGTGACAGCCCTTGCGGAGGGAGTCACTGCGTTGGTACTTGATTTTTCTCCCCGCGAACCTGCACGGAAGGTAGACAGCACGGACGCAGCCGCTGGCGAATGGATGCTTCCGGGCATCCTGCTGCTCTGCGCAGTCATGTTTGTCTATGTCGGATATGAAAACGGATTTGCCTTTTTCCTCAATCCGTACCTGACTAATGTAATGCAGGCCGATCACGCCTATGCGGCCCTTTCTCTGTTCTGGCTGGCGATGATTCCTTCCCGCATTCTGTGCGGTTATCTCAGCCGCTGGAACCGACGGATACTTTTTGTCGCCGTCTTGGGCGCTGCGGTCACATCCTTCGCTTTCATTCATGCGGGCAAGGCACCGGCCGCCATTGCGCTGTGTCTGCCGCTGGGCTTTTTCTGCGGCGCGATCTATCCCTCCGTCCTGACACGCTCGCTTGACTTCGCAGGCGGAAGAACCGCCACGGCGACAGGAATGATCACAGCGGCTGCCGGCTTTGGCGGTGCGCTCATCACAGGGCTGACCGGGGCACTGTCACAGCGGTTCGGCCTGCAGCAGGCAATTATTGCTCTGACGGGATTTTTGGCGGCAGACATTCTTTTCGCGCTGCTGCTGTTTGGAAAACAGAATAGAAAGAGTCTGAACAAAGGGAAGGAGGCGCATCGGAAATGAAAGAATCAGAAGGTCGGCAAATCACTACCGAGGTTTTGCTGAGCAAAATACTGAACACCACATCCACCTGCATTTTCTGGAAGGATGCCCAGCGCCGTTTTATCGGCGTGAATCAGGCTTTTCTTTACAACGACGGGGTTGCCACCGAGAAGGAACTCCTTGG